>Ga0213868_10002440_pt1 | contig 17837 bp, 10 predicted proteins | sample PICome_9_FD_160087 | JGI IMG/M metagenome (GOLD analysis project Ga0213868, IMG submission 160087) | Coastal seawater microbial communities near Pivers Island, North Carolina, United States - PICO127 | ecosystem: Environmental > Aquatic > Marine > Coastal | place: USA: North Carolina...
AAAACTTTTATGAAGGCATCGTTCGACAAGTCTGGTGCTTGTACGATCTTTCCCTCGACGGCGGGTGTTAAGTCTAAGTACAATTGGTAGACTCTAAGTAGGTTAACATTCAGAAAACGATCAGGTGAAATGATACGCGCGCAAATAATTGTAATCCGCGTCGTGAAGCAACACGTACCTAAATAATTCTCTTTATATTTATCATTTCTAATTTTCTTTACAGCACGTAATTCTATCAAATGTTGCTGTAATGTTTAAAGTCGCAAGGTAGATAAGAAAATAACAATTTAAACACTTGTGGCCTGTTTGACCGAATCGCTTCCATCACTTATGTTCTCAGAATTGATTATTCCATTTTCAGATTCACCCGCCACACCAGACGATACATGATTGTCAACCGTACGATTAAGTTGGAGATCAGGAGCATGACTATCATTTGCTTCGTTGGATTGGTAATTGGCGGTAGAATCATTTATCAAAGTATCCGCATCTTCATTTGTTTCATCGCTCGTCTTGCTCTTACTTGGACTTGAATATACCACCTCTGACATGCACTTCAGTTGTGAGAACTTGTCATGCCTCAACAACGCAGGATCCCCATCCTCCAATAAAGGAAATTTCTTATCAATAGTCTTACTTCCTCCAGGAGGAAGTCTTCCATGGAGACGGAACCAAATTCTAGTGTAAAACTGCTTCTGACTTCCGTATGCTCTCCTCCTTCTTTCACTTTCATGTGTGCCCTTAAAACGTTCCATTCTCTGCTTTACAATCAAAGGACAATCGTCACACTTTAGGAGGTGGCGATATATTGCCATCAGAGATTTGGCAGTATCTGCCATGGTTTTAATCGATGCAGGGAAGAATCTTCCAGTTTTAGTTACACTCTGTTCCGTCTCTTTACCTCCCAGACAGTAACGGCAACAAAGGCCAGGGAAACCGACGGGCAAATTTATTCGTTTGCCCCTTGAATCATTTCTCTTAAAGGTACAAGGAATCATGGCGGCCATCACCTCATACGAGAAAGCAGTTGCTCCATAATCGTGATCACTTGGATCAACGATTTCTTCAGGAAGCCGATGGTTGGAATTAGGTAGTTCGTTCCAAACTTGACACGCATAACTTCCATATCGTTTACCCTTACCGCCATTTTTGCGGTGCTTCTTGTCATCATGTTCTTCTTCATCATCATGATCGTCTTCGGATTCGTGATCTTCCGAACTGCCGTCTTTATCATTTTCTCTAAATTGTAAAAGAGCTTCCACACAGGTCAATGCATCATTGTCTCTAGTGGGTAATGCTTTTGCTCCAGTTGCATAACTCATCATTTTCTGTTTATTATGCTGTTCCTGTAGGTTAGATTGATGATGTTGTTGTTGAATCGCTTGAATATTCATGTGCTGTTGCTGTTGCTGCTGCATCATGGACGATCCGGGGAAATTGTATCCGCCTGCCTGGGCAATAAGACGCTGGATTTGTTGTTGCTGTTGTTGTTGAGGATCTCCAATTGGGTGGTTTGATGCACCATAAGGCTGCTGTTGTTGTTGATAGTGTCGTTGCTGTTGGAATTGAGCCAATTGCTGCTGTTGATACTGCTGTTGTAAAATGGCCAACTGTTGTTGTTGACGCTCTCGGTCTTGCTGTTGTTGCTGCATCTGGGTGTACAACATAGCCAATGGATGATCCTTGGGTAAACGAACGTATTCGTCCGAGTCAGAAGAGGAGGGGAATACATTTTGATTGAAGTTATAGGCCTCGTTTGGAAGTGGTGGATTCCGAACCCCAATAGAGGATACACTGCCCATTCTGTCTGCCCCTGAAACGATATTATGTTCGTTAAGACCACTAGAAGAACCAGGAAGTTTTCCCCACGGAAGATAACTACTGTCGTGATAGACTGATGTTCCGTTGATCTGCTGCTGATGGTCGTGCTGCTGCATCATACCACTATGAATCCGCATGGCGGCAGCACTAGGATTATTAGCGGCGGAGGAAATACCGGGCTGGTATTCTGGTTGCATGTACAAAGATGACATATTAGTCCGAGGAGTGGGAGGTGGAGGAGGAATACAATCAATCTGGTTCGGTGCGAAGGGAACTGAAGTCGCATTCACTGGGCCGCAAGTTGTGGTTCGTGATGTTCTCGCTGCTGATTCCGATGCGGTTCGCTGCGCCTGGTCTTGTTGCTGCCTCTGATACATCGTGATTCCCGTTGCACTCATTCCGGAATATCCGTTTCCAAATTGTGTAGACATTTTTTAGGATTTTTTTATATTATTCAACGGTGTAAGCTGGATGTGAAGTCTTTGGTGATTGATTGGTATTGGGTATTGGGTATTGGGTATTGGGTGTAAGCGTTTCTTCACTTGTAAATTTTAGGTTTGGACCATACGTAGGCTGAATGAATGAATTTTGCTACGTTGGAACGTTGAAGGGGCTGACTAGGTGAGAACTGAAGGACAGTCCGTAAAAATAACGAGACATGAAAAATCACTATTGACGAATAGAGGGCGGAAGAAACGAGAATTTTTCATTCTACAATTGATTTCATTGGAATATAATTGTTTATTTCAAAAGAAGTCCATTACAACTCAACACAAATATAGTGCAACTTATGAAAATCTTACTTTCGATAGTTTGTATTTTCCATTTCTCGGAAGAATAAATAGGCCTTTTGTCCTTCTGTTCCGGGGCTTACTTAGTATGAAATACTTCCTGACTCACTCACTCACGAAGAACCTAAGATCTCTTGATGATAATCGCTATCAACTCTGGATTGTAATCTTTATTCTCCGTTGTGAAGCTGTTCCTCGAGGGATCAATTTCTGCTGTGCCACCCGCCAGAGACGTGATCGTTTGCACACTTTTGAGTTTTCACAGATCATATTGACAGTATTACGGATTACCATAATGCTCCAATTCTACTTTATGATCATTCATTGTTTTTAACTTTTGGAACGTTTGTGTGTTTTCAAAATATTCACTGTGAGACTCTAAAAACTCAACGAACTTCTACTTACTTAGTAAAGAGAAATCTGTCTATTCTTCGACCACCAAATATCATGACTGGTCCCACAAGTCGCTCACCATATCATCGTTCATCGTCAAGGTCCCGGCGTTCTTCGACTGGGACTTCTGCACCAAGATCCAATGGAAACCCAAACTCGAACAATGCCAACTCATCGCTCCTTTCTAGCCTACCCGGAATAGATACGACTTCCGTGTTGAATTTACCCCCTGGAGCATCATCGACAACATCAAGAGGATCTTTGGATTTCAATTTTGATTTGGGAATCCATTCTAATTTACACGGAAGTACTACCAGAGTCCCTCCATTCCATAACCATTTTGATATGGATCATTCACGGCTTAGTTTCGGATCCACCGCTACAAATCAACAAACGGGAGGAATATCTTCGCATTTTCTGACTTTAAATGGATCTTCATCTTCTTCCTTTGATCTCTCATCGCCTCCCGCTGTCTCGGGAAATAATGCTGGTGTATCAGGAAGAATGTCACGTAGAAATCGTTCTAGTTTAGGTAGTACGTTTGGTGCTAATGGAGGCAATAAAAGAGTATCTACAAGAAGTACTAGATCTGCGACTGGTATAGATGGAGGAGTTTTGGCGAATGCTATTCCAAATGCTAATGTGAGCATGAAGCATGACCTTGATGTCAATAGAAACAAGTCTATTGATCAAAAAATAGATAGAAAGGACTCCATGGACAACTATCATCCACAAAATGATAGTATGGACGATGGGGTCCATAATCTTCCCTCATCATCGTCACTTTCATCTGGTGAAAATAAAAGACTTCGGGCCATGATCCAATCTACAATGTATTCTCCGACTCAAACTATTAATCCATCTACAGCTGCATTTTATGCTTCTATACTGTATACCAAAACATCTCTTCCTTCGGATGCATTTTTATATGCTCAGGCGCTGTGTGCTAATAATGAAAAACGGCGTGCTGTAACAATATTGGATAGAGCTGGATTGTTAAGTTTTGAAACGCTCACATTGGAGGAGAAGATTATTTCCTTTCCGAAAAGACATGAGTCATTTGATCAAGTTCAAGATGAACTTTACGATCGCGAATATCAACATGAAGCCACTATGTATGACGAAAAAAAATATTTATCTTGCATTTTGGAAAGTATGCTCTTGGCGTGCGATTGTTATGGAAGTTTCGGTGAATGGGAAGAAGTGATGAATATTTTAGATGATGCGTGTCATTATGAAACCATGACAATATCGGACCATAACGATGATGATCAGGATGACATAGACAATCATGAACTTCCTGGATGGCAAATCACTACGGAAGAGGAGCGTAAATTATTGGAATTGGCCAGATACTTGAACGGAACTGAAATACAATCAAGTGTAAACCCAGTCGCAAGACTTGCCTTTATGAGAGGAAAGGCATGTGACGAGGCAGCAAATCCCATTCGAGCGTCTTGCTTCTTAAAACTTTCTCTATTTATTGATGTTAGATGCGTTGATGCATGGTTGTATCTGTGTCAACGTCGTCTTATGACAAGTGAGGAGGAACTTGAAATGGTTACTTGTTTGAAGTTTAATGATCCAGAAATGGAATGGTTGAAGGATATTTTTTATGCCAGACTATCTTTGAGTGAGCATTTTACAGAAGAAGAAAAGAAAAGTGTTTTCATGGGTGCTGGTGCCGGCGCTGGACTATTCAGAGAAAGTATTGGGAGTCCGATTTCTTCGTCAATACTTCCTAATTTTGAATCAACGCCACAAATAAACATCGACACAAGTGCGATTCATTTTCAAACAACGCCTGGAAGTCCGTTTACCTTTTTTGGAAATAAGCAAGCGAAGGGACTTTCTACTCAACCGAAAGGGATTAGTAGAAGCAGCGGCAAAATAATCGAGATTAAGGAACAGGTGGAACAATCATTCCAGAACCTTTACCAGAAACACGATCTTTCACAATCCCCAGACATTTTAGCTCTTGCTGCTACTCGAGCATTCAACTCCTATAATCTTGCACTTGCGCTGCATTATTGTCAACTATTGTATGAGAAGGACCCACTTTGCACTTCTGCAGCATGTATACAAATCGCTACTTTGACGGCACTTGGACACAAACGACCACTATTCCGACTAGCGCATGCTCTTGTTGACGCGGACTCAAAATCGGGCATTGCATGGTACGCAGTTGGTTGTTATTATTATGCATGCGGTAAATTTGATTTGTCACAACAATATTTTTGGCGTGCGACTCGACTGGATCCTCGTAACGCGGAATGTTGGATTGCTTTTGGGTGCGCTTTTGCGGCATGTGATGAAAATGATCAAGCGAACGCTTGCTTCAGATCTGCTCAGCGTTTACACTCGGGGAGTCACTATCCCATGCTTTATATTGGAATGGAGCATCTACGTACTAATAATATTCCTCTTGCGGGGCACTTCTTGAAGAGTGCCATTAGTATGGAATCAAGTGATCCGCTATGTGCAAATGAATTGGGTGTGTGGGCATATAGAAAGAAAGATTGGAACGAAGCAATCAAATGGTTTACGTTGGCATTAAGATTATACGTAGAAGCAGATATTGCTGAAAAAGATTCCTTGACATGGCACGAAGATGACTCCTCTGCGCAACAAACATCGGATACCAAAAAGCACATACCAAGATTTGAGTTCGGAAATCGATCTTCCAAAGATATGGTTCGCAGTTTAACGGATAGAGATTGCGTTGAATTCTGTCAAGAAGCCTTTTGGGAGTCTACAGTTTTTAATTTGGGTCAGAGTTACAGAAAGAATCATCAGTTTGATGATGCTATTCATTGCTTTGAGAAGTGTATTTCCCTTTGTCCTGAAAATTGCATGCCTTTTGCTGCTCTTGGGTTTACCCGTCATCTTATTGGTGAGTTGGATGGAGCAATCGAAGCGTATCATCAAGCCCTCAGTCGTAAATCAGATGATCCATTTTCACAAGAAATGTTGGATAAAGCACTCGAAGAATCGATAAGTATGGGCGGCCCATTTCATGAAGAAGATGATGAGGTACACGCCAGCTTTATGAAGACCCTTCATTCTCCTTTAGTTCCATCCAAAGATTCATTTGTTCGACGTAACATGAGTACTATTGATGATGCTGAAGAAAGTAATATATCTTTTGGTGACAGTACAAGCGATATTGATATGAGCATGACATGAACCAAATAAAATATTATAACACCCTTAACGTTCTAAAGATACCGCCTAATAATACAGTTTCTCCCAGCATTTGTAAAAAGGGTTTATTCCATACATTTGACACCAAAGTTATAGTAGCAGAAACAAATAAAAAATGACCCGAAAATCCGTTCCAAAGTAAATACATCCCTAAGTACAGCGCAAAAAAGTTGAAAAGAATGGCAGGCGCAAATGCCTTGAATCCTCTTCCGCTAATATAACTGAGACTACCGGCAAACGATAATCCAGAGTTTACAGCAGAGTCACGACGGTCCAATAAGACAAGATTATGAATATCATACTTGTACCACACCATTGCCTCGTGTGCAGCGAGCAAAATAGAAACCGATATGGTAATGTTATCAGTTGTTTTGGATATTAAGTTGGTACGAGTACATGCTTCAGTGATGGGCAGGAATAAGAGAGGCATGGCGATGGCATGAAATCCGCACCGTAGTTTCGATAAAATTTTGAGCGTCCTTGATTCTCCAATATAGGCGCCGAGCGCGACAACTGCATGATCAAAGCTGAGGGAAATGAAGCTAAACGATAACACAAGTCGACTTATGAAAGATATTTCGCCATGTGGCGTTCGAAAGAGAAGAAGAAGTAACATGATCATATTTAAACAAATATTGATCATGGCAGCGACTTGCAATGTTGCAGAACGCGTTGACTTCTGGCGGCTGACATGGGCACTTTCATGAATTTGTTGTCTAAGAACTAAATGATAATATCTTCTATACTCTATGATAATACGGTCCTGATTTTTCATTTGTGCATACGAAAGTCTATATATTATCCTAAACATCACAATACGATATATTTTAGTCTTGTGAAGTCGAGAACAGTGAAGATCATGTGTCAAGCTAATTTAGCTAAGCGGCACAAGAATGTGACTTCCAAAAAAATGATGCGATTAGAATTTTTTGACACAAAGTTCTTTTCAACTCGAACCGTTGGTTGTTTTGTACACTGTCAATTGACTATTTCCAACAAAGTTTCCATTCCACAGTAACCAAAGAATGAGTAAAATCAAACTATTCCTTAGTCCTTTCAAGATCTTGGCATTTTCCCTCATCGTTGGCGCTGATGCTTACCAAATCCCCAATCCTGACCCTAAAACCAATGCTGTCATCAAGGATGCGATTCAGAAATCGACAGGGACTCATATTGTACAACCTGGATTCTCTATTTCTGATGATTGCGCCTACAAATCCTCCAAGTCGAGATTTCAAAAAGTCAGTAGAATCTGCAACATCAAGGACGATACGAACGAGAAACATCCGTTCTGGAACATAGTTCCTCCTCTTTCTCAAGTTCTAAAGGAAGAAGAAGGAACCGAACACGCATTTTCATCATTGAAATTTATTCGACCGAGGACATTCAGACCTCGAGTCAAACTTGGTCGTGATGATATGCCCACGGAATATTGGTTTGATAATCGAATACACACTTTTGGTAACACTAACTTTTGGGGCGGTGTGCATGCCAGTGTCGCTCCGTTTGCGACTTGGCTCATCGATACCAAAGCGTATGATGGAGTTGATGCCCGCCTACGAGTAGCGCATGACTTGCGTCAACGTTTCGGCAAGGTAAATGCAAGAATTCTCGACCTTTGCTGTGGAGTAGGTATGTCTACTAGAGCTCTCGCTTCTGCATTTGAGGATGCAGAGGTTATTTGTGGTATTGATACCTCACCTGAAATGGTTGAGATGGCAAAATTCATCTCCAAGTACCAGGCCCTTGTAGCTGCGATGCAGTTCAAGACGGATACCAATATGAATTTACTCGAGAAGGTAATCAACACCGTATTGGAGATTAAGAATTCTATTTTCTCTTCCTACAATAGACACGTGAAGCTCATTTATACGATTGGGAATGGCGAACGTATCAAGGTACCAAAGAATTCCTTTGATATTGTTACCATTATGTAAGTATCTCTGTCAACAGAATGAGGAACTATTTTATTCTGCGTTATGTTTTACTGCATCTGACGAACTTGAAAATACAGGTACGCATTTCATGAAATCCCTACTGATGCCAGATACCGCATTCTCCGTGAATGCCGTCGTCTCCTTAAACCAGGTGGAATGCTTGCTGTCATTGACATTAACCCAAATGAGTATGTACCATCAAACACTATGCTTTCTGGTGAGCCATACGTTCTTGAATACCAACAGAAAATTCAAGAGCAGTTGAAAAAGATTCCAGGCTTCAACAACCGTGATGAGGTAAATGTTGTGCCCGGTCATGTAACCATGTGGACTATGGAACGGGAGTGATGTCTTTGTGTTTTCATCTTTCAATTGAAAATTTGTACTATGCATCTTGTACGAATCATTTGAGCATGCGCATGAACCTATTCCGCTCTTTTGTATATATTTGCACATATCTATCCAGAACGTGAACTTTTTCCCTTTGTTCATGGTCATTAGAATAAATGTAAAGCGAAATCACCGTTCTTGATCTTTTTTTGATTCTCTGCTATCTATGCTATCAGATTCGTGTTGGCGAATCGTCTTGCACTTTTCTAACTGAACTTTGAGTTGCGCAAAGGCGAGATTTTGCTTTACAAACTCATCTTCATCTACTTCCTCAATCTCAGATAATAGACCTGTAAGTTCATTGTCACTTTTATCAGTCATTGCAATTTCACTCAGAGCTGATTTTCCTCTTTTACTCCATGGCCATTGTTCGTACTTTTCACTTAAATAATCTTCATCGTTCTCGTCTGGAAGAGATGATGTGCGCTTGTATGCGGCAACGACCAGCATTGAAGCGAGAATATAAGGCCATCCCGGTAAGGGAGATTTTTCACTGAATGTCATGAGAGTCCCGAATAGCAAAGGGCCAACTCCTTCTGTCAAAGCTTTTACACCATTGATGGCACCTAGAGCTTCACCAACTGTTTCCGGGGCAACAGCAGTACTGACAAGAGAAGTTAATGATGGGTAGACTAAATTTGAGGCCATACTAAGAAGCACGCAAATAAACAGTTGCCATCCTTCAAATGCAACCCCTAAGACTATACACTGCAAAGTGAATGCAAGCAATCCTACTTGTATACTTCGCTTCTCTCCTATTAATGGTACCACTATACGCACGATGATGGCTTCAGAAACCATTGTACTTAGACCTAACGCTGACATCAGTTCACCTAGACGCTCAGGACCTAAATGAAACCTCTTTGCTGCGTATAAAGTCAAAGTAGAGACAACAGCCCACAGCGAAGTGTAGTAAAGAAAAGCGATTTTTGCTACTTCTTTCATGAACGGATCATTTCCAAATATTTTCAAAGTATCAAAAGGTGACCATGCTTTGGGGAAAATATCTTCTCGAATGGAATGCCATCGATCTGAAAAACTATTTCTTGTCTCAGATGTAATTACACTCATATCATCATCGTTTAGAACAGTCGATGATGATGCCAGTGATGATTTCTCCACAGATTCTGGGAGAATAAAATAAATATATAAAAGGTCTAGTACTGTAAGTACTAGAGACATTGTAAATACTCGTTTCTGGCCCAATGGATGCAGGTACACGTGTCCTGTTGAAACATAATCTTCTGTGCTGCTTTCATCAAAGGCAGATGTATCGCCAATATCCACATCAACAGATTGCTCTACATGCGCAAGATATCCTCCTGCCATAGGACCAATTGTAAAGCTCAGCCCAAATGTAGCCAATGCAAGTCCATATGCAGTGACACGATCTTTTTTCCTCTTTACAACATCAGAAATATATGCAAACGTTAGAGTAAATGTAGAGCTGAAGACACCACTCAAGGCCAAAAATACAACAAATATCCATATTCGATGCCGCTCTTGTTCCTGATTTAAAATTGATTTTTGCCAGCTCATGATTGCTAAGCTGCATACAGGCATACATGTCCCTAAAACAGTGACAAATAGACATATTTTTCTTCCTACGATATCTGATATTTTCCCAAAAGCTGGACAAGCCAAGAAGGCCAACATCCCCCTCACCGCCTCTGCACATCCCATCACAAAATATACATTGTCTCCGAACGTATCTAGCAGGAGAGTGGGTATAACTGCTCTTGTGAGGGATAATGCTAGAAACTCTAGTAGTAAAACTGGTAGGACATACAGATGCTTGGATGAATCTTCATAATGCTTCCTTTCCATTTTGAGGCATCAATACAAATCCAATATAAAATGATGTTCAAGTCAATGGTGATCGATCGAATGGATTAATTAATTAGGTCTCTCTCTAGAGAGAGAGAGAGAGAGAGAGAGAGAGAGAGAGAGGTATTTTAGTAGTCGTAGGTAGCGTATCCAAACGCCACTGAAAAAAGACCGTTTCGATTTTTCAAACATGGACTTAATGATTCATGTTAGTACTTCCCCACAACCCTAACCCTAACCCAAAGCCAACCATCACAGTTTTGATTCAAACCAATTAATTATTATATTGAAATATCATCTCAATCAAAATGTTTAAGAAACCTAAAAAGAATCCAAAAGATAAGTTTCGCACCACTAAACGATCATTCGGGAATGAAAGTAACGACGGAAACGTAGTAAATGATGAGCATGAGAATAACCCGAAACGTTTTAGGAAAACTGCCAAACACGAAAGCAGCGACGATGAAGATGATGATGATAATGAATTATCCACGTTTCAATTATTAGAACAGACAAAACACGATCAAAAGGGGCAAAATCAGAGAGGGTTGTTAAAAGCGTCGTCGTCGTCTAGGAAGAGCGGTCCCAATCTCATGTATGATTTCAAGTCCTCTGATAAACACGATTTGTCAGGAAAGGACATGGCAACTCGTACGGCTGAATTTCATCCAGAAGTATCTGTTGCAAATAAGGATGACAATCATGATAATACTGTAGAAAATACATCATCCGATACGAAACTCTACAAGGGAACGAAGGAAAAGCGCAATAAATTCCTAGCGGGACCATTAAAGGCACCTACATTTGTTAGAACGACAGCGCGCTTTGATTATCAACCAGATATTTGCAAAGATTACAAAGAGACTGGATTCTGTGGGTTTGGTGATTCATGTATCTATTTACACGATCGAGGCAACACACTATCTGGCTGGCAGCTGGAGGAAGAATATGAAAAGAAAAAGAAAGAAGAGCAAGACAAAAAGCAAAAGGAGATGGATTTGTTCTGTCTAGAAATTTCAAAAGACAATATGCTCGGAGCAAACCAGAATGAAGCATCTGGTCCATCAGAAGACGGAATTCCATTTGCATGTTTTTTGTGCAGAAGTGCTTTTGTGGATCCTGTCGTGACTGTTTGTTCTCATTATTTCTGTCAGAAGTGTATTTTGGATCATGTACAATCAATATCCTCTGGCTCAAGTGCATCGTGCCCAATTTGTAAAAAAGATACAAATTGTGTATTTAATCACCCTACAAAGTTATTTACAAAAAAAAGAAGACTTCTTGGTAATGATGCTTCTTGGGAAGAGTTTTTTAATGTCAATAAATCATCGTAAAATTCAGAGCTGAAACTTTGAATTATATAGTGCATTTTCATATTTACATAAATAGTATAATGGATTGACCGAAGGTACGCATGAAGGCATTGCTCCTTATTTACAGTATTTGTATTTGGGGACTAGTGATACCCAACTATGTAATAGTCATCATTGAAGGCCTATGGAGATTGATTTTCAACGGACATGAGTGGATTCGAAACTACATCATTGAGTCTCTCGCGAAATTCTGACGGTAACGATACTTCGAATAGATCAACTGACTCAAGGCTAAAATTTGCCACAGCAGCACTGAGATTCGGTTCATTATCAGAAGGAGCGGATTTATTCTCAGCACTGAGATTCGGTTCATTATCAGAAGGAGCGGATTTATTCTCTTCGTCCTGTTCAGTTTGAGACTGAAGCGCAGATACATTGACAAACATCATAGTGGGTGTATCATCGGGACGGAGCAAGATCTTTTTGACCGCCTTCCAAAACGTCTTACATTCTTCATCTGTATGGCGAACCAAATATGCCTTATCGTAGATAAAGATAAAGAAGTTCCAGAATCCTTGAAGTGGAAAGAAGATTGCGTTCAGAACATCAGCAGCATAAAAAGGTCTATCACATACTATCGATATGAAATAGAAGAACCAAGTTAACCAGCATGCTGCTATGTACATAAATGCCTGGCACACCACTATGCGCGATTGACGAAGTTCGAACATACCGCCATCGTCGATATCTGAAACATTATCCAAATTGCTTTTCAACTCTAGGCTGATAATTTTGGCCTTGATTTTCTTGTTCTTATCGACAATGGTCCATACGATTATCAACATCGCAACAGTAATCAATGCAACATGGACGAAATTCCATGTTATGATCATCCTTGTCGTAGTATGAAAATCATCCAACTGTTCAGAATCTAACCAGTCACAGTCGTACCAATTCGAATTGTTACAGTTCTTTGGGATAATGGTTAGATGGCAATATGATAAATTTGGATTGGGGTGTATCAGGTCCTTGGACACTATCCAAATAGGAAAAAATGCTGCTAGAAATAAAGAATAAAACAGCAAGAGGGGCTCAACACGCCTTTTGATCTTGACAGGATCCATCTTTAGTGTAATGCTACATACAAAATACCAGCTTAGACTCAAATACATAGCAGCACCTCCGGTCAAACCAAAAGTAAGTATAAAACCTTGCAACCGACACGTAAAGTCAGTGCCTAACGTAGGCCCGTCAAAGTGGAAGTATGAGTCCTCTGGGATCATGATTGTTCCAAGCGCCATAAAAATTGACGCTATGAAATCAAACAAGCTCATTGTGGCCATAAGACGGTGATAGGTGGTAGATAATTTCTGCCGAGAGTTGCTTATGACACGTAGGATAAGTACAGAGGAGACGGCTGAGATTAGGCCTGATGTCAGTGGCAATATAAAGCCAGCCATAGTTGTGCTAAACGGTGGTAACGATGATTTGTCACTACTAGTCATGAGAGTCGTCGTAGGGAATGCGTATGAATAACGTTGGAACTGGATGATGAATTAATGCGAGCATTCGTTCGTGCACAGTGCACTGTTTACAAGTGAGAGGTTGAAGGTATGTTTTAGTAGACAAAAATGGCGCGAGCCGAAACATGAATGACGCACGACGGAATCAATCGACCAGAAGGATGACTGACTAAATGAAGTTAATCAGATCTAAAGTAACTTTTTAAAGAAGATATTATAGTTCTTTGCTGTCTCAGGGCAGATTGTTTTTGTGAAGAAAAGCACAGTGGGTCTCTAAAAGTAGTAGTAGGACTCTGTCACAGTCCCGTGGTCATAGTCTGAAAATCAACAGTAAACTCATAAGCTAAATCTTATCAATCTGCACTCTCTACTCTCTACGTCTCTACCTTCAACACCTTGCTTCTCTCTTCTCTCACACTCACTCTTCACTCTTCACTCTCTTGTGAGTGCGACTAAATAATACACACTATCACACCTAATGATCGACACCCCATATGATAAAACCTCAACTAACATTACCGAAAGTGAAACCAAAATGGAATCGTACCTTTCATTCATCTGACATATCCCCTTCATTATCCGATTCTTCTAGTAATGGACTTCTCTGTCAAATTTGTAAAAGTAAAAGTGCACGATACACTTGTCCGAAATGTTTGGTGGATTATTGTTCAGTACAATGTTACAAAATACACGATGGTCCAGGTGGAGCATGCACTGAAATGTTCTACAGAGAAAAAGTGAACCAAGTATCGAAATTAGCCGTAAAGGATGAGACAAATGTTGCTCAAGTAAGAGATATTTTGACCAGGGCTCATTATGGTGATGAAGATTCTCAATCATCACATGATAGTCTGGATGATGAAGATATTCTTGAACTGGAAAAATGTATTAAGAAATTGGATGATGCAACTTTAGATGACCGTAATGGCGATTTGTTGTCACTTTTACCTTCCCATCTGCTTCAAAAGTTTGAAAACGCAGTTCAAAATGGAGAAGCAAGTAATTTGATTCATCATTGGCAACCTTTTTGGATGCCAATTTATCATTCTCCACATGCTTCAAATGAATCTAGCAATATCTTGGATGATGGATCTGACGTCGACGGTAAAACTCTGGATGAACGTATTTTGCAAATCATACCATTCCATCAATTACGAAAAGGGAAAGAAAGTGGTGTACCTTTACAATTTAATGTTTGCGAAGTTCTGTACATGACTGCATGGACATTGAGATTTTACCGAGGTATTTCCATTAAAGGAATTTCAGATAAGGTTGATATCATAGAGACTGCGTCCTTTCTAGTCGAGCACTCACAAGTTCTTTCTGTAGATGCAAGGTTCACAAGTATTCAAGAGGTTCTAATGGAGAGTACAATGTATTCAACTAGATTTTTTTCAACAAGAACGGGGTCCCATGCATTAACGAGTGGTATGCTAGTTCAAGATTTACTGTATATATCAAAACACAGAAGGATGGTTCTGAAGGTACTTTTTTCAGCAATAGACATTGTCAAAGCTGCAATGAAGTATGTAAAGATGACTAAAGACGAAGGCGAAAGGCGAAAACTGAAACTTGTAGTCAAAAAGATTGAATATTTATTGTCATGGAGTAATTCGCAATGGCAAACCGTCGATTTAATTGACGACATTTCAGTTTGGTTACACACATATTCTTTTGAATCTTCACCAAGTGATCACGGAACTATTTCTCATGAAATAGGCTCTTTGTTGACAAACATTCAATCAAATAACGGATAAAATAATGTAATTGTTTTCAGTTAATGAGACAACGGATTGGAGCTTCATTGGGAATTCCAATTCTATCAAAGGTTCTGCAATGAAAATGACTGACCGATATATTCGCTCAGAGCTTCGTCGATTGATAGAATCAATCTCAATTGGGTGTATAGAATGAAAATGTTGCTCTCAGATAGCATTATGTTCCAAAAGTTCAATGCATTGGTCATTGGTATCAATGACAGCAATAATATAAATAACTTGCTATGGTGATTGAACAGTGAACAATGGATTCCGAGTGGAAACACCATCTTCTCATCAAACTCCACAAACAATCCAAACTCCACAAACAATCAACTACTGATTAGGGTTAGGGATGAATTCTCATCAAATCATGGAGACCGATTGCAAGTTGAGTGACTGCTAAAAGGTTATCCATATATTACGTGATTGAACAGTGAACCACAACTGACCTAAAGTAATTCTTCGAGATTGGGAACCCCATCTTCTCATCCTAATATATACTTGAATTAAGACCATTTCATACTAAAAAAAAACAGTGAGTGACCCATGCAATGCATGAATAGTATGTAGTAAAATAAATAGATGTTCATGCATAATAAAAATGCAAAAATAAAGAACAACACTCGGTATTCCAACGTGGTCCCCCACCGTAGTACTAACCGAGCCAGAACATGCTTAACTTCGCTGAGCAGACGGGAAGCGGTGCTGTCATGTTTGTATGGTCGTTCCTGATACGGAGGTTTGTGTGAAAATATATAAATACTTATGTTGATGAACCTTCTGACTTCTGACTGACTGACTGACTCGATTTGATTCTCCTCACATTTTTCGCCGCAAAACCAAGAACCATATAAACAGCTCAACTCTCTTTTCCTGACAATTGATCGATGGTAAAAGCGCTTTTTCTATTGACACATATCCATTTGTTTCACACCAGCGCTTTCAATACAATCCCTCTTTACAAAAACGCCTACCGTCGTTTGCATCAGAAACCAGATATTTTCCTGAACATGTCATCTTCGAACAAAAGTCACAAAGTGTGCATTCATTGGTTTCGCAACGGGCTGAGACTCCACGATAACGAATGTCTGCTGGATGCATCTACTCGTTCTGAAACTATGGTTCCCCTCTATGTTATTGACCCTGAAATGTCATTTGCACAGACTCCAAATCGCAAGGCAGGCGCGATACGTGCAAATTTTATCCTTGAATCTATACAGGAAATGGATAAGAAATTGAAAGCTGCGAAAAATGGAAGCAGAATGGTCGTGTTATTGGGGAAACCTCATGAAGTAATCCCTGAGGTTATCAATCAAATACAAGCTGATGCAATTTACTACGAACGGGAACCTGCGTCTCCTATACGTGAAGCTGACCGACTCGTATTAGATCATATCGAGAAACAATGCGCCAAACGCTCGATTGAAATTCACGGTTATGATACTCACACCTTGCATCCAATGGAGCATTATTTAGCACATTGCAAAGATAATGTTGCACCTTCGTCGTATGGTTCCTTCACTAAAATATTCAATAAGTTGCGTGTGCCAACCGAAGTGCAAACTATTGATATTGATACGATACCACCGCTGCCATCTGGCATTGTACAACTCGGCGTTGGAAAGAATCATTGTGGCAAAGAATCCGATTATATGAATTGTCCAACTCTCTCAAAACTTGGTTATGATGAAAAGGAATTAGCAGATAGATTTGAGTGTGGACTTGAATTAAGGGGAGGAGAAGACTGTGGGCTGGAAATACTTGAGTTTATGATGAAGAGAACTCAATGGATCTGTACATTTGAGAAACCAAAGACCTCTCCTAATGCTTTGAAAGTAGATACAACTGGGCTCTCGCCTTATGTGAAACATGGTTGCATCTCTCCAAGGAGGTTCTACCACGAACTATCGAAGGTATATGCACAAATGCCGGGTTCGAAACTATCTCAACCACCAGTGTCACTTCACGGCCAATTAATGTGGAGAGAATATAACAACCTGATGGGTTATACATGTCCCAACTTTGATAAAATGATTGACAATCCAGTAGCCAGACAAATTCCATGGGATGATGATCCAGTCTTACTTGAGGCTTGGAAGAATGCAAGGACTGGATATCCATACATTGATGCCATTATGACTCAGCTCAAAAAGACAGGTTGGATTCATCATCTTGCTCGACACTCAGTTGCTTGTTTTTTAACTCGTGGAGACTTGTGGCAAAGCTGGGAAAAAGGAGCTGAAGTTTTCGAGGAAGAGCTTATTGATGCTGATTGGAGTTTAAATAATTTCAATTGGCAATGGCTGTCATGTACAGCTCATTTCTACCAGTATTTTCGATGCTATAGTCCTATAGCATTTGGTAAGAAGACGGATCCAAACGGCGATTACATTCGAAAGTGGCTCCCGCAATTTAAAAACTTTCCTACGAAATTCATTTACGACCCATGGAATGCTCCAAAATCTGTACAGGTTGCAGCAGGTGTTGTTATTGGAAAAGACTACCCAGAACCAATTGTTGATCACGCTGTAATTAGTAAGAGTAATATGGGTAGAATGAAGGCAGCATACGATGCGCAAAAACTTGCTGAAGCTTCTGATGAAGGACCACAGAAAAAGAAGGCGAAAGTTGGAGCATGAATAAAATCTGCATAATCATAAAACTTTATAACTATATTATAGATTTTCTGATTGCATTTTGGATATCCAAACAGCATTGGATGTATCGATTGATTTTTTTGTAGATTTTACATTTTACGAAGTTGCATAATTAGAAATAAATGGCATGGATAGTCCCTTCTTGATCATGCAACGGATAACGAGATAACGGACAGCAGAGGACCGTTCGTGTGAAAGTATTACAGTATGTAAGTAAGTGC
>Ga0213868_10002441_pt1 | contig 17837 bp, 19 predicted proteins | sample PICome_9_FD_160087 | JGI IMG/M metagenome (GOLD analysis project Ga0213868, IMG submission 160087) | Coastal seawater microbial communities near Pivers Island, North Carolina, United States - PICO127 | ecosystem: Environmental > Aquatic > Marine > Coastal | place: USA: North Carolina...
ATATATAACATTATAGTATATTATATTATATATATATGGTTATTGACAACCAAGTTGTATGTTCTTCTAGAGGAATGCTTAAAACCAAGGTGAGATTGCTGACAACTATATCTTACTTTTTTGATAAGAATATTAGTCACGTCCATACTTCCAATTGTACCAGGTAAGCCAGCCAACCCAAACTCATGACTATGATGTTCTTCTGTATCTGCTGCTGTTAGTACAGGTGGGACCACATTTTATCTGAACAGAACAGTACTTCCAAAATCAATGAATTTACGGGGGAAAAACATGGCCTGATAGGTTGTCAAAGGTCCATCCTCTTCCTAAGTATCTAAGAGAAGTCAGAACCAATTATTCCAAAGAAACAGAGGTGGTATTCAGTCCCACACAATATGAAACATCATCCACAGGTTTACGAGACCTTTCGCGACAATGACTTCGACCCCCCATTCCTCGACAGAAACGGCAAGCTACACCACTCCATCAGTAAATTGTTGAAATCTTACGATAACAATGAACAGTGCCATTTCAACTTCTTTCTCTTTTCATAACTATGATTTGGCTATTCTTAGATTCTAGATCTAAGAAAGCCTCCAAGGTAGCATGACATAGCTTCCTCATAACTCATGACATGCAATTCATCGGTGCTGGAAAAGCCTCCCCTGATTCAACATTTGCAAATTCCTTCTCTTCTTCCACCACGGTATCTTCTTCAATTAAACTCTGCAATGCAGCATAATAATTCATATTAGAAAGTACTGCTTCACTTCTATACTTTCGTCTTCTTTCAAAATCTTGCTTCTTCTTGCTGTATCATGCCCACGACCATTCTTTTTTTGATCAGAATCAAGGTCATCATAGAATTTCATGACGTTCAATGTCCTTCTGGCATTTTCATTCTGTTTGAAAGGCCCATACAAGAGCATAGCCAAAATACCAGGAAAGAACCATTTAACTGGTCTGACAAAGTTCTTCGTCATCTTTTCCTCTGACTTACTGGTACCACTTTCAAATGCAGAACTTTGGTAGGGATATCATTTTTTGCTTGCATATCATCTGGATTGATTGTACCAGCAGCACATTCATCATGGTCCTCATTTTCAGCATCACTATCTTCAAGAACAACAACAGCAATATCTTTGTCTTCAGCCCTTGTAGAAGACTGTATATAATGATGATAGTCATCTAACCATTTGTTAACAACATCATTTTTTTCATCCAGAAGTACCAGTAGATGCTTTGGGAGAACTGGATGATGCATCCATGTATTTCTTGAGAAAAGACATGGAAGATTTACAAACATTGCTGGATAATGCTTCTTTAGTGGCATTCAGTAAATAATGACCAGGAGTAACAATCTTTAGCTGATTTGTACTATTAACTTCTTGTTCAAGGGGTGCCTTTCTTGATGTATCATTTCCAAGAATTTGCGTCTTTTCAGTTCTTGCAAATATGCTTTTTTCTTCTTTATATGTTTTGAATAAGATATCAAAGTCTCCTTGTTGTTGACCTTGTTTCAAGAACATGTATACATATGAAAGAGAATGTTCTCCTTTTCCACCAAAGTAATATTTGAACATTATATCCTCCTCTTCTTTTTGATTGCAATCTCCTGCTCTATTGCAAACAATGTTGTAATAGATGACAACGGCAATAAGCCCCCATCTGATTTACTTTATTAGACTATCAGGTAGTGGATCTCCTTAGATTGTTCTACTGTTCATCATGGCTGATGATTTCATTATGTGTCATGAAGAATGACTTACCATTTTTAATGAAGCAAAGTGGGGGGTGCTTGACTGTTTTAACATTCTCAATTCAGTTTTGTTTTCATTGTGTGGTAAGGGATGGTATTTTGTCTCCCAACGAAAATGAGTGCAAAACTCAAAAATCTTGAGTTTCATTTTTGTTTTACTTATAATTGACTACCCTATTGAAAAATGTGGGTCCCAGTTAGAAAATAAAAAAAAGGTGCTTTCTCACTTCGATTATGCGTGTCATTCTTACTCAGAGACCATGCTAATCTTCTCTGTATTTTAAGCTGTTTGTGTAATGTCCAGGCCGAAGCCTGGACCATCAGTGAGTGGTATTTTTGAAATATATAAACTCTATTTATTTTCGCGCATTTTAAAAGTCAATCACAACAACGAACCACAAACACAAATACAAGATAAAACACTAAACACCGTTCTTTAGGATTGCTCACTCTACATTTGTTTCTATTCATACCATAAGTCATATCAACATGGATGATCAGTTTTCTTCAAAAATCTGTTTCTTTTGTGGATCGCACAATCTATATCGTGATCATGAGACGGATAATATGGTGTGTTCTGACTGTCATACACAGTCGCAAGCATTATCTCAAAGAGAAACAACAGAAGATGACGGGGTAATCGTTGGTACAAAATTTGCCATCTATAAATCAAAAGGAGTTCGAAAGCGAACACTAAGACGGTTGCCAGATTTGGAACACTTTATCGAGGCTTATTTCATACTGGTTGAAAAGGCTACAGAACGTTCACTAGAAATGCTACCAGATCTGAATATACTTGGAAACAATCCAAATTATAAGAAGAACATTATGGATGATGCAAGAGAAATATTCATTTTATATCTAGAACAATGGAATGATGCAGCAAACTACTTCATGCTTAGAAATCCAGGTTTGCGAATAAGTATGAGAGATCGCTTGCTTCCACATAAAATACCGAAAAAGATATGGGCGCAAATTGTTTACAATAGTGAAAACGGGGAGAATATACCTGATACGAATATGTTCATTACTCAAAAAGTAGAAAACAGGAAGGGGACTCTTGATAGTTTGGTTCCAAAATCGAAACTAGTACGAACGCCTAGGAGAGTGAAATTTCACAACGACCTCACACAATCTGAAATGAATTCTAGAGCGCCATCAAAAGAAAATGTACACTCGCAAACTAACGAGACGCGCAGTGAGTCTCCTAAAGCTGGTATTAAAAGAAAGGGCAGAGATAATACGAAAAGCGCCAAGAATAAAACGTCGAAATGCTGGAGATCCAAAATTTTAGGGATCGATTTAAACACCCAATTGGTTACTGCGATTGTGTATCTTTCTCATCTTGGATCTAGAACTGGATTGACATCAAATTTATTACTTGCTTGGGCAAAGGATTGTGAGTATGACTTCATACTTAACTCATTTTCGAATCTTGATAAACGACGACGAAAATTATTGAGTGGTTGCGAATGTTCCTTTATTTTAAATGAACTACCCGATCCAAGAGATATCGATATTTTAGCAAGCACATTACTATCTTGTTTGAATGTGAAAAATCGAAAACCGGGAGACTACTTGAGAAATTTGTATATACAGAATAAGGCCATGAAAGTCTCTATTGTGGAAAGACGACGACCGCAGGCTATCAAAGATATAAAACCTCCTAATGGTCCTCAACATACATTTTTCAACGCTGGAATGGTGGCACTTCAATTTTGCATCTTTCTGGGTTTAGATCAAACAGTGCTTGATTGCGCGTTTGCCTTGATGGATTTGACTGTTCCTTCAACACAGGAAGAAAGGAAGAATCTTCCTCCTGCAATAAGTCTCGCTCACCCAGCAATAATTACATCTCCTATCCAGATCCTTGCTGTTATAGTGGTAGCGATTAAATTTTGCCCAGGATGGGAGAATTGGAAAGTTTTAGAACTCATTGATCACAGTCAGTCTTTCAAGGTAAATCAAAGCTCAGAGATACAATCGGATCAGTCTGACGATGAATCAGATGGTGTCGATGATTCTGGAGATGAACAAAGCTCGGTATCATCTGATGAAAGCTATTGTATGCGAATAAGAAAGATCAAATCAAGATTACGAACACCCGTATCTGAGCATTTCAATAGCACTCTTTCGTCGATGCATTTGATGAGGCCGCCTAGTTCCACCGAAATGAGTCAAAAGTCGCCTCATTCTCATGAGAGAAATCCGAGAATTGTAGCAGGAGAAAAATTAGATTCGTTTGAGAATATTCATTCAAGATCATCTTCAGATGAAACGTTGCGATTCTTGACCTACAAAAATGACCTTCCCGTACCATGGAATCAAATGCAAATTCATTCTTCGTATAGGTTGTTGCTTGAGTACATCGCATTTCGTTTATTGGTCAATGTGCAAAAGCTATTTCATCATGTTTCTTTAATGGATAAGGAATTAGAAGAAAAAGCTTTGAAACGAGGTGTGACAGAAATCCGTTGAAGGTGAATCAATGAATCGAAGGGGTTTGGAACAATGACGAACTTCATCGAATCCGAATTTGTCCAGCACGTCCCACTATGCAGTTCGGGGAATATGAATAGGGATGGAGGATGGATTGTATCTAAATCATACAGAAACAAATGACATGAAAACCTACTTTAAACTTATGTAAATATATTTTAAAAATATATATTTCGAATTATATTATAATATAGAATGGAAATGGAGGACTCACTTTCAAAAATTACTTATCGAAAACTCACGAGAACCAGTGATTGCTTTTGTTGGCCAAGTCAGCTCGACCACCAAGTTGAGGAACTCCGAAATTACACTATTTGGTCAAATGGAACAACAACTTTGTACGATCATCTAGACATTATGCCAACATCTTACAATGCACATACATCATCTCATTTTAATTCCGTTGCACCAACGAAGTACAGTATACATACACAGAAATTGAATAAACTACCTGAGAAAGAAAAAAAGGAGAAAAACGAGAATGAAGTTCGTGATTCCATTCTTGCTGGAAGCATTGCTGGAATGGCTTCATGTATTCTATTTCATCCATTTGATGTTATAAGGACGAAAATGCAAGCTAGCACGAAAATTAATCATGTGTCTACTGGTAAATCGGTTGTAGATACGACCGTTTTGTCGGCAGCATCGTCAAATATCAACTCTGTAAGACCAAGTATCATCAGCTCAAGCAGTGGACCTTTACAAGTTTTCTCCCACACTATGCGAAATGGAGGTTTAAAGGCATTCTATACAGGATTCAGCTTTCCTCTGTTAGCTCAAGCAGCGTATAAAGCTACTGTATTTACAACAAATAGAGTCTCTCAAAATTTACTTATTGACATCAAGACCAAGGAGCAACAAAAGATTGGCATCTTTACGCCTTACCAATTAAAAATATCCGATCATTTTTTGTGTGGTGCTATTGGAGGGTTCGTCAATGCTCTTGCTTTCGTTAGTCCAGTGGAATACATCAGAAATCAATTGATCGCGCAGCATACCCTTGTAGCAGAAGGAGCATTATCTAAATCAAACATAATGCATGGTCCTTTTGATGTAATCAAGGCGACGATCAAAAGTAAGGGAATATTTGGACTGTATACAGGGACTTCTGTTACGCTGCTTCGAGATAGTTTTGGGTGTGGATCATTTTTTGTTCATTTTCAACTTGGTAAAAAATATCTCCCAGGAATCACAGGTCGTGATCCCGATTCACAAGTTGTCACCATCGGTTCTGGGTTAATGGCTGGGTTTGGTTATTGGTTTGCATCGCTGCCTTTGGATTCTTTAAAAACCTTGGTGCAGACCGGAAAATCGACCTCTGCGTTGGAGACTGTTAAGTATCTTATCGAAAGAGATGGTGTTTATGGTGGTATATCTCAACTGTATAGAGGATGGCAGTTGGCTTTTGGAAGAGGCTCGCCAGCTGCAGCAGTGACTTTGACTACTTATTCCGCTGTGTATTCTTTTTGTACTACTACGCTGAAATAACATGACAGAAATGTATTACCTAGATTGATCATTCCATGTAAAACCATTTATGCTATGTATAATAAATTTATTTTTGATCGTATTTGATTTATTTACTAAGTCACTTTCTTAAAATTAGCTATAGTACCTTGCCTTTTGGATTCTCTTCTCCAGTCATTTAGAAATGAAAAAGAATCTCCGAAAGATATTTCGTCATTCAATTGCGCACTCTTATTATTTAACTCGGCAGATCTATTTTTCATAAGAGTAGCACTTACTTTTACAACTTTTGCGCTCTCAATAAAGGAGCCTCGCGTTCGACCTCGGATAACATTATTCTTGCGTTTTTGTTCTACTATGAGCGGTAAGAGCTGATTACCATCATTTTTTACTTCCAACAATTCAGTACGTTCATTTTGATTCTTTCGTATTTCTTTCTCTTTTCCGAGATTAATCTTATCTATTCCTTTGTCATTTTTATTGTTATGATCAAACCAATCTTCTTTGTTATGTTCAAAATCACGGTGATTTTTCTTGTTAACGAGGCAATCAAGTTTCTTAATTTGGTCTGATTTTGTGTTATATTTCCACGACAAATACCTTAACGACCGTTCTCGAGTCATTAATTCTATTGGTGGTAAAAGTCTCTCTATGGAACATGGTTTTTTCTTGCTATGGAATGAGTGCATTTCAGGTCCTCGAATTAACCTTTTGCCTGAACGAGACGATGATCTTGATTCACCTTCTCGTGAATTCAGGTAACGCATTCTGCTTTGGTACATAATGCAACGGGAATTTGGCCCATTGCATAAGACATTTCCTTGCATGAAAATTTAAAACGTATTCAGATTTAAAACTTGTTCCAGTCCCTTATATTTTTGACATTGTGAGTACAAAATCAGCTGCGATATTTACATTGCAGTCGCGCGGGAATAATTGACCAACTAAGTAATTTAGTAGCATGTGGTTCTGTCTTTCTGTATTGCCCCTTTCGCAACTCGCAACATTCTCGCTGTGCCAATTTTTGGCGAAACAACAAAACGGAAAAAGAATTGTTTTCCATACGCACTCTTTAAAAAAACATCAACCTTAAAGATGAAGATTGAATGCATCAGCTTTGTTTTAGTTCTATCTATCGTATGCGGCAGAAACTCAGTCAAGGCATCGAACCCAAATGGAATGAGAGGATCTTCACGGTCCAGTAAACCTTCAGAATTGGAAACAGAAAGTGAAAATGAGAACTTGAGCCGTGATCTTTACTATGGACGACAGAACACGAGACAAAGATCGAGTAACTATTATAATTATGGAAGAACTGGAAGGTACTACTGGAAAAATAACTATCGAGGACATTATTACAATGGAGGACGTTATTATAATGGAGGACGTTATTATAATAGAGGGAGCGCCTACAATAATCACAATGGCTATTACTATGGCGACGATGGCAATGATAATAATTCTACATCAGCGAATGATGATACCTCATGGAGCTCAAAGTGGAGTAAAATTGAGTCTCAGGCTCAAGCAGAAGCTCAAGCATTATATTCAACACCTCCAGGTGAATGGACGGGTCAAGAATGGGGTATTTTTGCTGGAATCGCAATATCTATCGTCAGTGTAATCATATGCCTTTGCTCTTGTTGTTTATGTTCTTGCTTTTCAAGAAAAGTAGATGATAAGAAAAACGAACATGTGCCTGACTATTATACAAACGTCAATGCATTTTCGAAAAATTCATCCTGTGGTAGCGAGTCTGGGTGTACCGAATGGGATGACGCAACGTACGACTCTATCATGCGCCAAAGAAGTAAGGATTGAAACATATTATTTTTGGTATTCTCTAGAGAATAAATGTATTTTTAATAAATTAAAAGACTCAGTCCCCACCACGTAGAGGGCACGACATACGACATCAATTTCTTTGTGTAAAATATCTATGAGCGCTTGATCTACAACGAAAATGATGGAATGTAGCTAAGACAGGTGATGAAGTATAAACGTCTCCCTCGTGATGAGCCGTGATACGTAGATAATCCACTAGTCAAGTCTGGTAGATGAGATGATGAGGTTCTAAAATGTGACCAAAATTCATTCAATGTGTGTTTGAAGATATTTAGGAAAGGGCCTTTTTTTAAAGGAATTCCTTCGCCAAAAATGAATTTCGGTTCAGATTTATTCACTCTTTCCGTAGGTGCTATAATTTTGACTTTAGCTCTACAATGAAATCCGTTGTCATGTATATGACCTTTGCTGTATTACAGTTTTTCGCGGTTGTCGGAGAAGGGGCAAATTTGAGGAACAGAGTGCTCGGATATTATGAAGCCGATGATAATGCTCTTTACTACGATGTCACCAACAGTAGCGATATTACTTCCACTACCTATGATACTTCCAATAGCACAGTGTCAACTCTTCGGGATAAAGTTTTGCAAAGTTATATGACCAGTCCTGGAGAATGGCAAACAACTGAGTGGGCAATGTTTGCCTTTATTATGTTTCTATTCGGTTCTATGTCTTCAGTATTTTTCATGTGTTTCGTGCTCCCTTGCTGCTGTCCCGCCAAAGCCAGAACTGCGTATGCACGTTGCATTGCACCCAAGCTTGTAGAGGAAGACCCGAAAAAGGTCCGTTTGATCAAAGTGTAAGAACCAAGTCCAAGGGATATATTGATAGGATAGTTGAATTCAAAATAACAGCGAATAAATACGTATTTTTTAAATAAAAAATATTTCATCGAGTTATGTGACCGGTTGCTCTTCGGTGAGAGGTAGCTCAAACTGCTGGTTTGTCTCTTTCTCCCATTCAAATATAGCATTATTACACCGCTGGCAAAGTTCATCGAATAATAAACCGTGCTTTCCAACTTGGTTATCATAAAACCAGCATCTTCCACATTTAGTGCCCTCTGCTTTCTTAACACCGACGACACAGCTACTGATACTTTTCTTCGTGATATAACTTTCATCGCATGCACTACACACAGCTTCAGGAGAGTCGACAAGTGCAACTTGTGACAACATCAAGGCAGTCCTTAAATCGTCAACACCATTTGTTTTGACAGGAGGAGAGATAAGATCTTCATCGCCTACAAGTTTGTTCAGTAAAGAGCGCTTGTTTTCATCTGCTACATAGACATATGCCGCTGCATCAAGAGATGCCCCGATCAACTTGTCGTTACGCGCAAGTTCAAGCATTTTGTTAATGTCATCGCGAAGCTCTCTTACCAAAGTCCAAAGCTCCATGTCGTACTCGGGGAAGGATGTTAATGATTTTGGCCAACCACCTTCAAAAACGCTTTCGGTTGATTTTTCATAGGGTAAATTTTGCCAGATATCTTCAGCCATGTGAGGAAGGATAGGAGCAATTGCTTTCGCGAGACCTTCAAGGCATGCATGAATAACCGTTTGACAACTTCTTCTTCTGTTGTCGTTAATGCCGGATATATATAGGCGGTCCTTAGCGACATCCAAATAAAAGTTAGAGAGATCAGTGGTAGCAAAACGAAGTATTTCCTGAGTTGCTTTATTGAATTGGTATTCATCAATCGCTCTGTCTACTTCACGGAGTACAGAGCTTAATCTTCCCAACATCCATTTGTCCATTGATGGCAATTCATCGTACGAAATCGCATTACTGCCTTCTGTTCCATCTGGTTTAAAATCAGCTAGATTACCGATCAAATATCTAGCAGTATTGCGAATTTTTCGATAACTCTCAAAAGTCTGTTTGATAATATTTTTTCCGATGCAAACATCTCCAGAATAATCAACAGATGCTACCCAAAGACGAAGCACGTCAGCTCCATAAGCTGGATCTGTCTTTTTATTATTTCCACCGTCGATGACCTCAAGAGGATTCACAACGTTTCCGAGAGACTTTGACATTTTGAAACCCTTCTCATCCAATACAAATCCATGCGTTAACACAGTTTTGTATGGAGCTTGGTTGTTAGCAGCAACACTCGTAAGTAAACTGCTTTGAAACCATCCACGATGTTGGTCGCTTCCTTCAAGATATAAATCAGCCGGGTATGCGAGCTCTTTTCGACCTTTTGCGACTCCAGCCCAACTAGATCCCGAGTCAAACCAAACATCCATCGTATCAGTTCCCTTTTTCCATTTATGCGCCTCATCCCTGTATTTTTCGGGTAACAATTCCGACTCCTCCATGGTGTACCAAGCATCACTTCCGTGTTTGGCAAAAAGAGTCTGAATGTGATCTAGAGTATCTTCATTCAACAAAACTTCATTTCCAGTTTCTTTATCATAAAAGACCGGAATTGGGACACCCCACGAACGTTGACGTGAAATGCACCAGTCACCTCTACCTGAAACGAAAGATGTAATTCGATTCTTACCAACATCAGGAACCCAGCGAACTGTGTCAATGGCATCAAGCGCATTGTCACGGAAACCTTCGACGCTTGCAAACCACTGATCAGTCGATCGAAAAATGGTAGGTTTCTTCGTTCGCCAATCATAAGGATACTTGTGTGCATAGTCTTCCGCCTTAATTAATGAGCCAGTTTCAGTTAATGCATCAATAATCGCAAGATTTCCTTCTTCAAGAACCTTCATTCCTACAAAACGTTCGCCTGCTTCAATTGTAAATTTACCAACATCATCAACAGGGGATAGTAACTCTAATCCATATTTCAATCCAGTGAGATAATCCTCTTGTCCATGTCCAGGAGCAGTGTGTACAAGGCCTGTTCCTGCCTCTGTCGTAATGTAATCTCCTCCGGCCAGAACTGGTGAAACGCGATCATATAGTGGGTGTTTATATGAAGTTCCAATCAGATCATCTCCTGATAATGTAGTGATGATACTGAATTTTTCGCCTTCGGGAAGGTTGAATTTTTTCTGTTGAGAATGAGAAAATGCATGAGACTTTAAATACTATGAACCCCCCAACGTGAAAGGAAAATTTAAAAAGGTAAACTTACAGCAAGCGAATCAGCCAAATCGGTCGCAACTAGTAATCTTCCGGTCTTTGTATGTTCTACAACAGAATACGAGAGTTTGGGATTCACAGCTACGGCTAAGTTAGCTGGCATAGTCCAAGGAGTAGTTGTCCAGATGGCGACTTTTAATGCTTTATCACCTTCGCCATGGTATTCCTTCAATTTTTCGCTTGGTGTTTCAATATTAAATGCAACATAAATACTCTTTGAAATATGAACATCGGGGTATTCTAACTCAGCCTCAGCAAGAGCCGTCTGTGACGATGGACTCCAATGCACAGGTTTTCGCCCACGGAAAATGTACCCTTTTTTGAACATTTCACCAAAAACTCCAATTTGTGCAGCTTCAAATTCTGGATGAAGGGTAAGGTAAGGGTTGTCAAAGTCACCGAATACACCATACCTCTGGAATGATTCACTTTGTTTCCCCACAGTCTCTTTGGCAAACTCTGCTGCCTTATTTCGCAACTTAATTGGAGTCAAATCCCGGCGGTCTTCCCCTTTCATAGTCTGCAACACTTTCAATTCAATGGGTAGTCCATGACAATCCCATCCAGGAATATAGTGCACCTGTTTCCCATTCAAAATTTGCTTCCGATTGATGAAATCCTTCAACAATTTATTTAACGCATGACCAATATGTAAGTCTCCATTAGCGTACGGAGGTCCATCGTGCAACACAAAACGTTCTGCACCAGCTTCTTCTGCAGCTTTCGAAAGCTTATCGTATAAGTTTGATTCTTTCCAGAATGCTTGAATCTCTGGTTCACGAACAACTGAATTCGCTCTTTGACTGAAAGGTGTCTCTGGTAGTATGATTGTAGATGCATATGCATTCTTTTCCTTCTTCTGATTACGACCTCCTTGTTTTTTTCCTTCTTTCAAAGTATGGTATGAGATGAAATGAATACAGTATAAAAGTATTTTTTTAAAGGAGAAGAGGTAGATTTGAACTGCTTACCTTCATTTTCTGCACGCAACACACTAAGGGATGCATGGTAAGTTCTCTTCACCAATGAGTTCTTGGGTGGAGCAAATGCAAGAGAGGAGCGAAGGGTAGCAACACTTGAAAGAAGAAACATAACTGCTCCAGTTTGATTGATCTTCATTTTGATACTTGTTACAAACTGATACAAGAAGCTTCTATTGGATATTTCTGTATTTCTAATACAGATATACTCTCAATGCAGTGTTGGTATGTACTGACTGCCCTCTATCTAACTATGTACTTGAAACAGAAACGTAAGTGGAAAGGATACAGAGAGTGGGTGATGTTGTTGGTTGGAGGTCAAGGTTTTTTTGACTTCTGCGTCATTCAAATCTTTTTGGCGCAAAAAATGAGCGATGTTCTACTTACCAGATACGGTCATGAAACTCGAAAGAATTTTCGTGAGAAAACGCAAGAAGAAAAGACGACGAGAGACAAGACCTATCACACGTATGTTATATTCAAAAGTGTTTTCTTCCATCCACGTTTATCATTTTACCCACTGCTAGCTATGCACTGGACAGAATCCATTGTTCTCCTCTTTTCATTGTGTTCATGTGCTTCGGCCTTTATTTCTCCTGCATTTAGCACTATTTCATCTGAACTCCAGCAGATCCATCGAAAATCTGTTTTGCATTCAAGTATTGGGGGGAGTGGAGACGGCGATGGTAATAGTGGAAAGCCTCCTGGAGATAAATCACCATTAGATGATTTTTTAGATCCAAGGAAAGCGGCGGGTGAAAGTGAGAATTTGAAGCGAGCAAGAGAAAAATTAAGTGAGGCAGCATTACCCATAAACTTTGATGATATCGACATTGGTATTGGTGCTGATTCAGATATTGAAAGCGATATAGAAACTGAAGCTATGGATTCCAACAATGAGTTTTCAACTGGAGGAGGGAAACTGAATATCCTCAGTAATGCAACCTCTTATGCAAATAATCCGTACTTGAATGTAGTTGCGAAATTGAGTCCATCGGATCTTATATCAAAATTCACATCTACAGCTCATCCACGAGTGCAGGATGCAGTACGTAACACTATTTTAGGATTAATTGGATCTTTGCCAAAAATGGCGTTTGAAACGACGACTATTACTACTGGAGAGAGACTGGCTTCTCTTATGTTCCAATTGCAGATGACAGGGTATTTGTTCAAAAATGCAGAGTATAGGCTGAGTCTAAGTCAAAGTTTAGGTATGACTGGTGACTCTGTAGGAAAAGGTCAGTCAAAATTTCTCTTAAAAGGAGATGAAGATGATGAAGAGGAGGAAGAATCTCTTAGCGCTGGAGAAGTGAAGGGAAAGATAAAAATTTCTTACTCCAGGCCTAATTTTGGAGGTGCAAGTGATGGTGACCGAGGGAATGACACTGGAATCGAACCTTCTATGGAAGTAGAAGTGGATGCTGCAGCATACATGGCAGAGCTTCGAGATGAAGTGAAGAAGCTCCGCGAAGATTTGAGTCTTACTCGTAAGAATAACGAGGAGGCCATTCGGAAGGACTTACTTTTGTACATCAAAACTCTTCCTCCCAAGGAACTACAAACACTCACCAACACAATGTCACCAGAAGTCATGGCTGCAATGAAAGGTCTTGTAAATGTCGTTATGAGTGGTATAGGCGAAGGGAAAATTGATAGGAACACAGTGACAGAACAAAGTGGTGAAGCCATGGCTCAACTTTGTATGTGGCAATTAGTAGTGGGGTATAACTTGAGAGAACTTGAAGTACGACAGGAAATGAAAAATGCCCTCCAAAGTGCTAAGGTTACAAATGCAGATGGAAACTTGGACAATGAATTAGGGAACCAGGAGATGGGAAGCTTCGAATAGACTAGAGTGAAATAATATATTATACAAACCAATGTCTTATTATTGTTATTATGGACAATCAAAGAAATTCATCGCACCGTGATGGAATTCCGACTTGTCTCAAGAATATGGCATCCACTCTGTAGATATCGCATAAATCTCTCAGCATTTCATCGTCGTAATGATCAACATTCATGTTTGTCAGAATTGGATTTTTTCTGTAGCCAGGTTTATGCCCATCTTTTAGCTTTTTATTTGGATTTGCACCAAGTTCAATGAGTAGATTTGGTACTTCTTGAAAATGAAATATAGCCACGGGTATATCTTTGTACATTGTAGCAAAAGCAATCTCAAGTGCCATTGGTGTGAAATGAACTTCAATCCATGTTGAATTCTGCTTCACTAAATCAATAAAACATCGAAGACATTCCTGTTCTGTTGGATAATTCGAGTTCACACATGTTTCCAACAATGTCTTACCAACAACATTACCAGTGGATCCAGTAGCTCCCGTTGCTTGTCCTATAGCGGAGATAAAACGTTCCGCGGGATCCCTCACAACTGCGAAGAGCAGATGATCTTTGTTGCCCCACTCTCTCTTGTACTTGGTGGTACCATCAAGAAATATTGATGATTCGTTATATCCAGCGCCTTTAATTGTCCATCGATTTTTATCTCCGTCTATTCTTCCTGGCATATACATGGTGTGCCTTTTGCCGGTCGCGCCTAACGATCGTACTGTTTGAAAAGCATCCACCAGGCTTGATCCACCAGTCTTGTGCACATGAATCATTGACAAATTGTGTCTTTGCCAAGGCAATCCTGTTCTAGCTGATGATGCTCTCATCTTTGGGGGGATAATTGATGCCCAAGGTAACACGATGGGAGGTCCACTTAACCACAACTCTTTCGATTCGAAAAGATCGTTCATATACTTCAACTGAGAATTAAACTCTTTTCCTATTCCACATTTTTTATCAAAAAACTTGGCTGGATACCAGTATTGGCAGGTGCTTTCTTCCGAACCACAATTGAATATACTTGATACGTTCTGTGCCGGTGTTTGATCCCCGTAATCAAATTTTTTACATCCACCACGCAAAACGGTGACAGCCTGCTGATGAGATCCACCCCCTGTCACATGGAAATCTTCATTTTGATGAGAATTGACGTTGTCCAATACTTTCACAGTTAGTCGCGTGTAAAATGCAACGATGACCACAATGGAAACCAAACATAGGAATGACCCGCGAGCGCCCGAAATTCTTTTTCCGTTATGCATAACATGCATCCTCTTAATATTGGAATAGTTATACAAACAATCTTAAAGCGTGTGGGAGCTAGAGTAGTTGGAGCGTGGTTGGTACTTAGTTGTATGTTGTACTCGTATGTTGTATCCTCGAAACCAACGTTTTTGTGTCGAGCAAAATTTCCTAACGTTAAAAAAACCGTCACAATTTGATTCCTACCTTATTTTTGAAGGCCTTTGTGAATGATTTTGTAAGATGACACTATTTGTATGAGATTAATAACCTGAACATTTACCATGAATCCAAAAGATTTAGTATACCTTAATATAGGAGGAGTAAAGTTTGCGACAACGATAACTACTCTTACTCAAAAGAGCACATACTTTCAATCCATGTTTCGATGGTACAATGACAACCAGAGTGACAATGCCAATCCTACAATATTTATTGACAAAGATCCTGAACCATTCAAATATCTTCTAACATATATGAGAGAAGGCATCATCGATATTCCAAAGGAAAACGATGGTCTGGCTCGAGGGATCATACTTCAAGCTCATTATTTTGGATTGAATGAATTTGTCAGAGTGGTTAAGATAACCTCGTGGAGGAATAGTGATTTGTGCTCCCACAAAGCTGTAATTGACGATGATCGAGCCTTAAAAGACTTTGATCTTTACTTCGATTCGTTTCATGATTCATTCGCTGAGTCTGAATTCCTACCTTCAGCATATCATAGTGAGTACAGCTTTAAGAAGATATCATTAAGGAATGGGAATCAAACGTGGAAAATCGATAGAGAAGTGTTGGAAAACTACTCAAATACAATTAAGAAGGAGTTAATAGTATCACCATGGAAGAAAACATTTGAGTTCCTTCATGATGAGGTTGCATTTGGTCGCATTATGAATTTTCTAATATACCTTCAGCTGGATCTACCAAGAACAGACGTTTTGCTTTTCCAACGAATTCTCAAAATAGCATCAGAACTAGATATATTTGAGATTATAGTCTATGTCAAGGCTAGAACAATGGTCAATATTGAGAAGAGAAGTGCACCTCTTGGGCTTGACCCAATAATAAATTGTTCTCTCTGTTTACCTATTCAAGTCTCGGATGTACATTATTTGTACGCTGCTTACTTTGATGAAAGGTTTCATGGATTTGAAAGAGCATTTGCTACAGGTATACTGCCTAATGGATTCTTCAGTTAAAAAATTAACATAATTGTTTCTCTAGAGAGTGAGTAGCCTATACTATTTTCGTTGGGTCCCACGCTTTTTCTTATTGTATATAAGAGCATCTAGCCAACCAACTATTGTAAAAACACCACCAACTGTGGCCATGATACGAATGAGTAAGTGAGTCAATGAAACTTCTTCTTTTGAAATTTCAATCGCAAAAGGGTAAACCTGATACACGAAAAACACTCCAGGTAATATCGACTTTTGCTTCCTGTGGCTTTCATGGTGAGAATGTGATGTTCCTGTATTTCCACCTACTTTTGTAGCTGCTAATTCATCTTCTCCGTCCAGATCAAGATCTTCCGCTAAGTCATAATGTTCGTCATCTGGTTCCATGAGTGGCGTAAAACGTTCGGTGACAAAATATCGGTTCGTTTCAAGTTTAGGTACAGTGCCGTATTTGAATCTAAGAGAAGGATCAATTTCTTTCACAATCCTTTCACCTTTGTAGGCAGTGGGTACAATTTTTATAAAATAATGAAATGAGCCAGTGACACCTTTTGGTATTGATGAGGTCAGAAAGATCGAAATAAGTGTATAGACCGTAAACATTGCTTAGGTTTGATTGAACATCGAATAAGACTCACCGTTCTCCTCTGTAACAATTTTGGAAACTCCTTCTAATGATGTGCGTTCAATGGAATTCATGGTCAACTTAGACGTTTTCTTATTATCATACACAGGACCAAACCTGAGAGTGTGGATGATGTGGCTCGCATTAAAATTTTGGGTATCATCTGGTAGAAAGGTGTGGATGTGATTCCCATTCCTCTCAATACCCTCTCCCATTGCAATATGGAAGTTACCATTCACTCTTTTGAACTCCATATACCCATTTATATTGCATCCCTCTCCCCCAATAACTGGTTTTGGTTTCGTCTTGCCTTCACGAATGCATTGTTCTGCAAGCTGATGAGCTGCACTAGAGTCCCATTTCTTAGCTTTGTATGCATTCACCACATCCTCACAATGATTACAACATTGATCTTCTCTTTCTTGTGCCCCTTTGTTTCATCAGAACGACATGGATTTTTTTATAAAGACAAAATGAGCTCAAACAAACGTTTTACATAAAGTGAGAATGAATCATATCTGTAGACCTACCATAACATGGACCACAGTAATCTGGACTTAAACTCTTATCCAGTGCTTCCAATGCCTCCATCTCCAATTTATGTGCATTATTCACACTAACAGCAATTTCTTCGTCGCTTAATTTGCTTCCATCAATCAAATGCAACCTAACCTTCTTAATAGTTTCAACTACATCATTATGAGCATCACCCGCCACATCCATGATATCAATATGCACATCATCACAATGTAAGGCGGGGAAGGTCATATTCAAATCCACGCGCATCATATTTCCTAACGATTTATTCACGGTAACATGATGATGGTATGCTGCTTTAAGACATGAATGATTGTATATCTCCGCAAGAATGATGACGAGTGTTAAACCATATGCCAGCTTGGATGTAAATTTACTGCTTTCTGAACTAAACGTCAAGTCTTGTTCGACTTTTGGGAAAAGATCTAATTTTTGAAAGTTTCGTTTCAGTGCTTTGTCGTGAGAGTGTTTTGATTTCGAGGTGGTTGCATCGTAGTAAGATTCGGAGGAGGGTATGTTTCGTCTTCGTAATCCAACTTTGCTAGATATTGGATTATGGGTGTAACCGTTGTCGTATGGTGAAGTTGGATCAGGTTCCCATTCCATGATGTATTTAGATGTTGATCGATTCTAAATGTGGAAACTGAAATGGGTGTTGGTGGTGTGTTAAGGTCGAACGAAATGCGATACGAGTATGAGGTACGAGATGAGATCTAAATCGAAAAGGGCGAAATAGAGAG
>Ga0213868_10002442_pt1 | contig 17834 bp, 18 predicted proteins | sample PICome_9_FD_160087 | JGI IMG/M metagenome (GOLD analysis project Ga0213868, IMG submission 160087) | Coastal seawater microbial communities near Pivers Island, North Carolina, United States - PICO127 | ecosystem: Environmental > Aquatic > Marine > Coastal | place: USA: North Carolina...
TAGAGGGTAAATATTATGTTTATACTTACGAAGAAATCAAAGATCTTGATAATATATCTGACTATTTTGAGGTGGAACCTAAAGGTAATTGGGAAGATAAAATAATACTTGTTGAAAAAAAAAAACCACCATTAGAAATTTTAAAAAGATTAATGGAAATTAGATCAAAAAGAAATAAACCTTTCTTTGACGATAAGACACAGTTAGATTTGAATTGTTTATGGGTAAGTGCTTTAGTTCAAGCAAGTGAAATTTTACCCAAAAAAAATTATTTAAAATTAGCAGAAGATTTCTTTTGCAAGATTGAAGAAAAATTTATTAAACAAAATATTCAACATAGTTATTCAAAAAACACAGTTTTCCTAGAAGATTATGCTTTTCTAATAAATATGCTTAATGATCTTTTTGATAAAACAATGAATTTTAAATATAAAAATTATGCGCATCAACTAAGTTCTGAAACATTCAGGAAATTTTATTTACCAGAAAAAGATATTTTTCAAAAAAATCAGAAAGACAAAAACGATATTTTTTTTGATCCAATAGATGTCAGTGACAATACAATTCCTAATGGAAATGCAATAATGCTTATTAATCTAACTAGACTAGGATTAATTAATGAAGCTACAAAAATAGCTAATAGTTTGAATGGATATTTAAATATTTATAAAAACTATATGATAACTGCTATTCGGGGACTTGATTTTTTTAAGAACATCAACTCTGTAAAAAAATGCAATGAGCAAGGTTGTGAAATTAGTGACAAAAAAACATAAAAGTTGCCCCATTTTTGTCTGGAATTGTTTATAAAAATTGTATTTGATTTGAAGTTACTTGCAAAAAATGAACTCTCGAAGTAAATTCAAACTCTAATGAAGGAGCGCTTGTTATGGGAATTCACTATGATTATAAATCTACTCGTGGCGATAAAGCTATGAAAAAAGAAGCTAAGCGCAAAGCAAGAATTGAGCAACGTAGAGCAAAAAGATCTAGCAGTGAAACAAAAGAGTCCGAGAAAAAAATCATGCATGATATTGATAAACCTATTACTTTAGAGGACTTAACAAATCCAGACAAAAACTAGTTGTTTTATGAAATCTTTTGAAAGTAAAGATTCTATATTAAAGGTACGTGAAACTGCTTTAAAAAAGAATTTAAAAAAAAGAAAGAGATTTAAAACGATAAAAAAGAAAAAAAATGTCAGTACTATCGGATAAATGGATAAAAAAAACGGCAAAAACAAAAGGAATGATAAAACCTTTTGTGAGCAAACAAATACGCAAAGGTAAAATATCTTTTGGACTATCTTCATATGGCTATGACGCCCGAGTTTCTAACGAATTCAAAATTTTTACCAATGTAAATTCAGGAATAGTAGATCCAAAAGTTTTTAAAAAAGACAGCTTTGTGACTAAAATAGGTAAAGAGTGCATAATCCCACCGAACTCATTTGCTCTAGCCAGAACAATGGAATATTTTAAAATTCCTGAGGATGTTTTGGTGATTTGTCTTGGAAAATCGACTTATGCTAGATGCGGAATAATAGTAAATGTAACTCCTCTAGAACCTGGATGGGAAGGTCATGTCACTTTAGAATTTTCTAACACCACTCCACTTCCAGCTAAGATATATGCCAATGAAGGAGTTGCACAATTTGTTTTCATTAAAGGTAATGAAAAACCAAGCGTTACCTATGCGAATAGAAAAGGGAAATATATGAAACAAAAAGGTGTTACTCTCCCAAAAATTTAAACTACTTTAATGAAAAAACTTATTATTAAAGGTAAGAGAGAATTAAAAGGAAGAATTTCAATATCAGGATCTAAAAATGCTACCTTGCCAATATTAGCTGCATCAATTTTAGCTAAACAAGTTAGACTTCAAAATGTTCCCTTGGTCAGAGACATCTTTACAATGACAGAGTTACTTAACTTTATCGGACTAAAAACAAAGTTTATTAAAAAAAAAAATATTTTAGAGATAAAAAATAAAGAAAAAAATATTACTACTTTAGCACCGTATAGACTTGTAAAAACAATGAGAGCAGGAGTTTTGGTTTTAGGATCACTGTTGACTAAATATGGAAAAGCAAAAGTTTCACTTCCTGGCGGTTGTGCAATTGGAACTAGGCCAGTTGATTTGCACTTATTTGCCTTAAAAAAACTAGGAGCAAATATAAAAATAAAGAACGGTTATATTTTAGCAGAAACAAAAAATGGTCTAAAAGGTACAATTGTAAAATTTCCTAGTATTTCTGTAGGTGCAACGGAAAATGCTTTAATCGCTGCTTTTATGGCTAAAGGAAAAACAGTTTTAAAAAATTGTGCTGTCGAACCTGAGATAAAGGATTTAATTTTATTTTTAAAAAAATTGGGTGGAAAAATTATTTTATCTGGTAGGACAATAACTATTATCGAAAGAAAAATTAAAAACTCGTTAATTAGCCATGAAATAATATTTGATAGAATTGAAACAGGTACTTATATGATAGCAAGTGCGTTGGCTGGTAAAAAGATTATTATTGATAAAATCAACCCAAATATTATTAAAAGTGAAATAGATATTTTAAAAAAGATGGGTGTTAAAATAAAAAAAAATAGCAGCTCAATTACAATAGAAAAAAAAAACAAACTAAAGAAAATTAGTGTCATTACGAGACCGTACCCCGGATTCCCAACAGATCTGCAAGCACAATTAATGGTGTTAATGACACAAGCAAAAGGATTATCAAAAATATCAGAAAATATTTTTGAAAATAGGTTTATGCATGTTCCTGAATTGAAAAGAATGGGAGCTAGAATTAAAATAATTGATAAAACAGCTTTTATTAAAGGTCCTTCAAAATTAACAGGAGCTGAAGTTATGGCCACCGATTTAAGAGCCTCTGTCAGTTTAGTTTTAGCTGGATTAATAGCTGAAAACCGAACAATAGTTAATCGAATTTATCATTTAGATAGAGGATATGAATTTTTAGAGACTAAACTTAAAAAGTGTAACGCTGAAATTAAAAGAATTTAATATGAAGGCTAAAAACTTAAAATTAATTGCAAGAACAGAGGAAGATTTAAGAGTAGTATCGGCTCATTTACAAGACGCGATAGCGAGCATTTCTGATATAGCAAATCTTAAAAAAAATAAAATTTTTCTCATGCAATTAAACAGGTTTATGTGGGAAGATGTTGAAAAAGGAGTATTTAGAAAGAATAAAAGAATTAGAACTATTTTAAAGTTTGAAAATATTCTAGAAGTACAATCAAAGAATATTACTCGATCCAAAAAAGATAAATTTTTAGATTTTTTAGCTATTGAAAGCAGTATAATGAATGATAACAACTATGAGATGAAAATAATTTTTGCAGGAGACTCCATAATAAAAATTATTACAGAAGTGATAGAGGTTACTCTTGATGACCAAGGCGATGCCTGGGATACAAAAAATAAACCTAATCATAGAACCTAATAATGTTAAAATTAATTAAATATATAAATCAAAATTCTTTGAATAAATTAGATATTATCTTAAATAAAAGAAAATTCACTCAAAAAAATGAAACCACTACTGTTAAAAAAATTATATCTAACGTTAAAAAAAGAGGAGATAAAGCAGTTATTGAATATGAAAAAAAATTTTCAAAAACTTTAAGCAAGTCTAATAAGCTTATTTTTTCAAAAAAAGAAATAGATAGTATTGCTAAAAAAACAGATAAAAAAATTAAACAATCAATAGATCTTGCTTTTAAAAGAATTAAAGAATTTCATAGTAAGCAAAAATTTACTTCATTTAATTTAAAGGATAAGTATAAAAATCAATTATCATATAAATATTCTCCTATTGAAAAAGTTGGCGTTTATGTTCCGGGAGGAACAGCCAGTTATCCTAGTACTGTATTAATGAATTGTATACCGGCGATAGTAGCAGGGGTAAGAAATATTTACTTAACAACTCCTACATTTGGATCAGAAGTTAATCCTGCCGTAATATATTCAGCAAAAAAATGTGGTGTAAAAGAAATATATAAAACTGGAGGACCTCACTCAATAGCTGCACTAGCCTATGGAACAAAAACTTTTAAAAAAGTTGATAAGATTGTTGGGCCTGGCAATGCATTTGTTGCTAGTGCTAAAAAAGAAGTATTTGGAGATGTTGGAATTGATATGGTGGCAGGACCTTCGGAAGTAACAATAGTTGCAGATAAATATGCTAACCCAAATTGGATTGCAGCAGATTTAATTGCTCAAGCTGAGCACGATATTTTCTCACAATCAATTTTAATATCTAATGAAATAAATTTAATAAAATCTGTTAATAAGATTTTAATTGAGCAATTAAATTACCTCCCTAAAAAAAAAATAGCCTCTAAAAGTTTAAAAAATTTTGGCCTTGCTATTCTCGCTAGAAATAAAAAAAATATTATAGAAATCATTAATGTCATTGCTCCCGAACATTTAGAGCTTAACATGAAAAATAATAGCGATATTATTAAAAAAATAAAAAATGCAGGATCAATTTTTATTGGCAAATTTTCCCCAGAGGCAATGGGTGACTATATAGCTGGCCCAAACCATGTATTACCTACATCTGGGACAGCTAAATTTTCTTCTGGGTTATCAGTAGGTGATTTTTTAAAACGACATTCGCTTATCAAAATTTCTAAAACAGGTATTGAAAGATTAGGTCCATCAGTTATAAATTTAGCAAAGTATGAAAATTTAGAAGGACATGCTAATTCGATCAAAATAAGATTAAAAAAGGAAAATTAATTGGCAAAACAAGAAACATTAGAATTTAAGGGTAAAGTTACAGAATTGTTACCTAATGCAATGTTCAGAGTAATGTTAGAAAATAACCATGAAATTTTAGCTCACACAGCTGGAAAGCTGAGAAAGAATAGAATAAGAGTTCTTGCTGGTGATAATGTTATGGTTGAAATGACGCCATATGATTTAACTAAAGGTAGAATTACTTTTAGATTTTAGGCCTTGTAGCTCAGTAGTAGAGCAGTACCCTGAAAAGGTATGTGTCGTAAGTGCGATTCTTACCAAGGCCACCACCAACTAGTTTTACACATCGAATTATAAAATTATATCTGATATTTATACAATCTTATGAAAAAAAAAATTGGATTGTTCTGGTTAAGAGATGATTTCAGAATCACAAAAAACTTGGGATTAGCAGAAGCCTCCAAAAACCATAATGAAGTAGTTGTTTTTTATTTATATAAAAAATCAACTTACAATAATCAAGAAGCTCAAAAATGGTGGCTCAGTAAATCTCTTTTAAATTTTAAAATAAAGTTAAACGATTTTAATATAAATTTAGAAATAATAGAAACAGAGTCTTTTAAAGTATTTTTTGATGAACTGCTTAAAAAAAAAAATTTTTCAATTTATTGGAACAAAGTATATGAGCCAGATTTTTTAAAATTTGATAAGTATCTAATAAAAAACTTAAGAACCAAAAATATTTCATATAAAATTTGTAAGGGAAATTTACTTAACGAAACAGATGAAGTTAAAAAGGGAGATAATACACCATTTAAAGTATTCACACCTTACTGGAGAAATGCTGAAAAAAATTATTTCGATAAAATTCCATCTAAAGAAAAAATAATAAAAAAATGTCTTCAAAAAAAAAATTATTTTCAAAATTGTATAGACTATAAAAAAATATTACCCAAAAAGAATTGGTTTAAAAATTTTGAAAATTTATGGTCACCCAGTGAAGAAAGTGCGTTAAAAGAGTTAAAAATTTTTATAAAAAATAAAATTATTAATTATTCCGATGCTCGAAATTATCCAAATATAATAGGAACGTCAAAATTATCTCCATTTATTAAGTTTGGCCAGATACATGTTGAAACAATTTGGAGTGAATGTATGGCTCAAAAAAAAAAAAATATTGGGACATCTAAATTTTTAGCAGAGATAGGATGGAGAGAATTCAATCACACCTTGATAAACCATTTTCCACATATGTTAAAAAACAATTATTCAAAAAAATTTAATAAATTTCCTTGGGAAAAAAATAAATTTTTTTTATCAGCTTGGAAAAAAGGTTTAACAGGTTACCCAATTGTAGATGCAGGTATGAGAGAACTTTATTCAACCGGGTGGATGCATAATAGAGTGAGAATGATCGTTGGATCATTCTTGGTTAAACATTTATTAATAAACTGGAAAGAGGGAGAAAAATATTTTAGAAATTGTTTGTTAGACTACAGTGAAGCCAGTAATGTTGCTGGTTGGCAATGGGTGGCTGGAAGCGGAGCTGACGCTGCTCCGTATTTTAGAATTTTTAATCCTATACTCCAGGGAGAAAAATTTGATAAGGAAGGAAATTATGTAAAAAATTGGATCCCAGAATTAAAACATTTAACAAAAAAATTTATACATAAACCTTGGGAGATAGAAGATGAAAAAATTCTAAGATTAGGAAAGGACTATCCTTTTCCAATAGTTAAACATGAATCGGCAAGGGCAAAAGCTTTAAATGCATTTAAAAAAACTCAATAATTAAATATTCCCATGGCAATGTTTAAATTTTTTTCCAGAACCACATGGGCATTTTTCATTTCTTCCCACTTTTTCTTCTTCTTTCGTATTAGTATTTTTCTCTTTAGTAGCTTCTTCTTGACTAGATACAACAATATTTAAATTTAGAAGAAATTTAATTAGATCATTTTTAATTTTAGCCAAGAGGCCTTCGAATAACACAAAAGCTTCTTTTTTAAATTCTGATAAAGGGTCTTTTTGGCCATATTGTCGTAGACCCACAACTTGTCTTAACTGTTCTAAATATTGTAAATGAGATCTCCAAGAAAAATCAATTATTTGAAGAAATATTTTTTTTTCTAAACTATTGTTTTGATCATTTCCAAGAATTTCAATTCTCGAGTTTTTTTTACTAGAATAAAGCTCTTTTAACCTACCTTTAAATTCACTTTCCTTCAGTTTTCCATGTTCTAATAGTTGAGTATCGCTTACCGAGTTCCCTGTAATATTTTTTATTTCTGTAAGGTAACTCTTATTATCATCAGTTTTCTGAAAATTTATTCTAGTTGTGTTTAAATTATCTAATATTTCGTCAAAAAAATCTTTTAGTATGTTGTCAATTGATTTTTCCTTTAAAATCTTCATTCTTTGAGAAAATATTACTTGTCTTTGGTCATTCATAACGTCATCAAATTTGATTAAGGTTTTTCTAATATCGAAATTTCTACTTTCCACTTTCTTTTGAGCTCTCTCCATAGCTTTATTAATCCACGGATGGTCTATAGACTCATTTTCTTTCAGGCCTAATTTTTTTAGCATTCCATCTATAGATTGTCCTCCAAATATTCTCATTAATTCATCCTGCAAACTTATAAAAAAAATTGTGCTACCAGGATCTCCTTGTCTACCTGCACGACCTCTTAATTGATTATCTATACGTCTACTTTCGTGACGTTCTGTTCCAATTATGAATAGGCCACCGATATTTTTTACTTGGGCTTCATTAGTTTTTATTTCGCTTAGATTAATTTTTTCCCCATCCTCAACAAAATCTTTATTTCCACCTAATTTAATATCGGTTCCTCTTCCCGCCATATTGGTTGCTATTGTGATGGCATTTACTTTTCCAGCTCCAGCAATAATCTTTGCTTCTTTTTCATGGTGCTTAGCATTCAATACGTTGTGTTTTATTTTTTTATTATTCAAAAAAGTGGAAATTTTTTCTGACTTTTCAATACTGGTTGTACCAACTAAAACAGGTTGTCCTTTTTTATTACACTCAATAATCTTGTTAGTTATCGCGTTATATTTTTCTTTTTCAGTTCTAAAAATTTGATCGTTAAAATCTTGTCTTAACATTTTTCTATTAGTAGGAATAGAAACAACGTTTAATTTATAAATATCGTAAAACTCTTCAGATTCAGTCATAGCAGTACCAGTCATTCCAGCTAATTTTTTATATAATCTAAAATAGTTTTGATATGTTATTGACGCAAGAGTTTGGTTTTCTTCCTCGATTTTAACATTTTCTTTTGCTTCAATCGCTTGATGCAATCCATCAGAAAACCTTCTTCCACTTAAAACTCTTCCAGTAAACTCATCTATAATTTGTACTCTATCATCTCTTACAATGTAATCCGTATCTTTTTTGAAAAGCAGGTTTGCTTTTAATGCTTGATTGACATGATGAACTAGATCTAAATTAGCCGGGTCATAAAAATTATTATTTTTTAATATTTTTTTTTGCATAGCTAGCTTTTCAATTTTATCAATTCCTACATCAGTTAAAATTGCATTTTTATTTTTTTCATCCAACTCAAAATCATTACTTTGCAAACGTTTAATAAATTCATTTGAGGTTGAATAAAGTGTTGTCTTATCGTCTAATTTTCCAGAAATTATTAAAGGCGTTCTAGACTCATCAATTAAAATGCTATCTACCTCATCAACTATACAAAAGTTATGGCTTCTTTGTACCATTTCATCTAATTCATATTTCATGTTATCTCTCAAATAATCAAATCCTAACTCATTATTAGTTGCATAGGTTATGTCACTACTGTAATTTTTCTTTCTTTCGATATCATCTAAATCATTTGTTATGCAGCCAATTGAAACTCCCAAATAGTTAAAAACTTTTCCCATCCAATCAGAGTCTCTTTTTGCCAAATAATCGTTTACAGTAACTATGTGGACTCCTTTGCCTTTTAAGGAGTTCAAATAAGCAGGCAAGGTAGACACTAATGTTTTTCCTTCACCTGTTTTCATTTCAGCAATTTTTCCTTTATGCAACATTATCCCTCCCGCTAACTGAACATCGTAATGTCTTTCCCCTAGAGTTCTCTTTGCAGCTTCTCTTACTAAAGCAAATCCTTCTGGCACAATGTCATCAAGCTTAATAGAACCACTTTGGACATTTTTTTTAAAATTGAATGTTTTTTCCCTAATGTCACCCTCAGAAAGCGATTTAATTTCATCTTCTTTATTATTAATAGCTAAAATTATATTCTGGATTTTATCTAATTCTTGTTGATTAGAGCTTTTAAATATTTTACTAAAAGTTCTTGTAAATAAATTCATTATACTTCTATATAGGTATTTATAATTTAAATTAAACAATAATAATGACAATAAATATTAAAAATTTTTTAAGCAGTAAAACTAAACTATCGAAAATGGGAGAGTTTCAGAATCTAAAGCAAATTGAAGGCTTAGAAATGGCATCAGTATCTGCTGACCTTTATGGAGATGGAAGAGATGATTTGACACTATTTTATTTCAGTAAAGGTGCAAACTATGCAACATTAACAACAACTAATAGTATTACCTCAGAATTTATACCTTGGAATAACAATTCTCATAAAAAAATAATAAAAGGGTTATTAGTAAATACTAAAAATGCCAATACATTTACCGGTAAGCAAGGAAAAGAAAGTATTGATATTTTAGCAAAAAATTTATCAAGAGTATTAACCATAAAAGAATCAAAATCTCACAAAGGAACAAATGAAACTGTAAAAATTAAAGATTTAATTTTTGCTTCAACTGGTGTTATTGGCGAAGAGTTTCCTGTAGACAAGATAAAAGATAGCTTGCCAGATCTAGTAGACAAGTTGAGAGCAGAGCATAATAAAATGTATTGGATTAAAATGGCATCAGCTATTATGACTACTGATACTAGGCCAAAAGTAGCTTATGAAGAAATTATAGTTGGTGATGAATTAATAAAAATTTGCGGTATAGCAAAAGGATCAGGCATGATAGCACCTAATCTTGCTACAATGCTATCATTTATATTTACTAATGCAGACATTAATTCAAATCTACTTAAGACGCTTTTAAAAAGATCGACAGCAAACTCTTTTAATGCAATTACGGTAGATAGCGATCAATCAACAAATGACATGGTTTCAATTTTTTCAACTAGAACATTAAAGATTGGTCAAAACTTATCCCTTAATGATAAACATGTTCAAAAATTTGAAGTTGGATTAAAAAAATTATGCTTAAATTTAGCTAAACAAATTGTTGTCGATGGAGAGGGGGCAAAGAAATTTGTAACAGTAAATGTAATTAATGCAAAATCATTAGGAAGTGCAAAAAATATTGCTTTTTCAATCGCCAATTCTCCTTTAGTAAAAACTGCAGTAGCTGGGGAGGATCCTAATTGGGGTAGAATAGCTATGGGCATTGGTAAATCAGGTGAGATAGTCGATCAGAAAAAATTAAAAATAAAAATAGGTGATTTTATTGTAGCAGAAAACGGAAAGATTTCTGAAAGTTATGATGAAAAGAAATTAAAAGAATATATGCAGTGGGGTTCAATTGAGATAGAAGTTAATCTAAAATTAGGTAACGATGCATTTAAATGTTATACATGTGATTTTACTCATGACTACATAGATATTAATGCAGATTACAGAAATTAAGATATGATAAAATATAATATTAGGTGTCACAATAAACATGAATTTGAAAGCTGGTTTTCTGACTCTAAGGAATTTGAAAAATTAAAAGAGAAAAAATTATTAGAATGTATTTTTTGCTCATCTAAAAAAATCGATAAATCAATCATGGCGCCAATGGTTTCTGGCACTAAACAAATTGATGATAAAATTGGAAACTCAAACAGTTTAAAAAATAAAAAAAATCAACTACTTCAACTAAGAAAATTTGTTGAAAATAATTTTGAATTTGTTGGTGAAAATTTTAGCACTAAAGTCAGAGAAGTTTTCTATGATAATAAAAGTAAAAAAACGATCTATGGAACCACAACATCAGAAGAAAGAAAAGAATTAGAAGAAGAAGGTATTGATCTATTATCAATACCATGGGTGAGTAAAGACAACTAGTTTTTTGAACTACAAATAATATAATTTACAGACAAATTATCGGACTTTTTCCATTTACTTAAAATTGGATTAAATTCAAGACCCTTGATATCAATTGTAGAAAATTTTTCATTTTGAAGTATTTTTTCAAGTTCTTCAGGTTTTAGAAATTTATTCCAATCATGTGTTCCTATAGGAAGCCATTTAAGAATATATTCAGCCCCAATAATTGCTTTAAAATAAGACGACAAAGATCTATTTAAAGTTGCCGTAAACATCATTCCATCTTTTTTTAATAAATTTCTACATGTAGCAATGTAAAATTCAACATTTTCTACATGTTCAACAATTTCTAGATTTAAGATTATATCAAATTTGTTTTTACCATCTAATTGTTCAGGAGATTTATTTAAATAATTTATCTTAAGTTTACTTTTCTCAGAATGTATTTTTGCTACTTTAATATTTTTTTCAGATGCATCAATTCCGGTGACTATTCCCCCAAGGCGAGCCATAGGTTCACTTACTAAGCCACCCCCACAACCAATGTCTAATATATTTAAACCTTGTAAAAAATTTACTTTACCACTGTTGATTTTGAAATGTTTTCTGATCTTATCTGTAATATATTCAATTCTTATAGGATTAAACATATGTAATGGTTTAAATTTCCCTTTAACATCCCACCATTCATCAGCTAAATTTGAAAACTTTTGAATTTCTTCTTTATTTATAGTATTACTCATTTTGTAAATATTTTATTTTTAATACATTAAAATCTTTTTTTATTATATTACATTCTTTAAATGGTTAAAAAAATACTAAAGTTTGGAGGAACATCTGTTGGAACAATTGAAAGAATCCAGCATGTTGCGAATATAATCCAAAAAGAACATTCTGCAGGAAATCAAGTTATTGCTGTAGTCTCCGCTATGTCGGGAAAAACAAACGATCTTATTACTCTTTCAAAAAAAATATCTACAGAATTCAATAAAAGAGAACTCGATGTACTGATGTCATCTGGAGAACAAGTTACTTCTGCCTTATTAGCTGGAGCTTTAATTGAATTAAAAATTAATGCAAAATCATGGTTGAATTGGCAAATACCAATATTAACAGAAGGTGAAAATTCAAATGCAAGAATTATAAATATGAACGTCAAAAAGATTAATGATTTTTTAAATGAAAAGGGTGTTGCAATTGTTCCAGGATTTCAAGGTATTTCAAAATCAGGAGACATCACAACTATAGGCCGAGGAGGCTCGGATGCAACTGCAGTAGCTATAGCAAAACTATTTAATGCTGAGGTGTGTGAGATCTATACAGATGTGGATGGAGTTTTTTCAACGGACCCAAATAAAATTCCAGTAGCAAAAAAAATTGACAAGATTTCTTACGATGAAATGTTAGAGTTATCATCATTAGGTGCAAAAGTAATGCAACCTTCTGCTGTTCAAACAGCTCTAATGTATAATATTCCCCTCGAAGTAAGATCTACATTTACCGACAGAGAAGGGACAAAAATTTTTGATCAGGAAAACATTGATTATACAAAAAGTGTAACAGGAGTAGCATATTCAAAAGATGATGCTAAAATTACAGTTACAGGAGTGAGAGATAAACCAGGTGTAGCAGCTGATATATTTGAGCCTCTAAGCAAAGCACAAATAAATATAGACATGGTAATTCAGAATATTTCCTCAGATCAAAAAACCACAGACATAACATTTACGATTAAAAGGGATGATGTTTTAAAAACTCTAGAAATCTTTAAAAGTAATAAAAAAATTGATTATAAGAAAATTATTCATAACGATGAAGTTGCAAAAGTTTCAATAGTAGGAGCAGGAATGGTTTCGACTCCAGGTATAACTTATAGGATGTTTAGAGCATTATCAGATGAAAAAATCAATATTTTAGCTATATCTACATCTGAAATTAAACTTTCTGTTATAATAGATGAAGTTAATACTTTGAATGCAATTAAAAAATTACATACAATTTTTGACCTAGATTAATATGGAAGTAAGACCTCACAGAAAAATTTATAGAAAGAAAACTAAAGAAATAAAAGTAGGCAAAATTTCTGTAGGAGGAAATTCTCAAATTAGCGTTCAATCAATGACAAACACTTTAACCACAGATATTAAAGCCACTATAAATCAAATACATTTACTTGAAGAAGCAGGCGCAGACATTGTCAGAGTTTCATGTCCAGACGAGGACTCAACAAAAGCTTTAAAGAATATAACTAAAGAAGTTACAGTGCCCATAGTTGCTGATATTCATTTTCACTACAAAAGAGCTATAGAGGCTGCTGAAATGGGTGCAAGCTGTCTTAGAATTAACCCAGGAAATATTGGTTCAAATGAAAAGATACTTGAAGTTGTCAAAGCAGCTAAAGAAAATAATTGTTCGATTCGTATAGGAGTAAACGCAGGATCATTAGATAAAAACTTATTAGAAAAATATAAAGAACCTTGTCCAGAAGCTCTTGTGGAGAGCGCAAAGTATAATATTAAATTACTTGAAGATAACGATTTTTTTAATTTTAAAATAAGCGTAAAATCTTCTGATATTTTTTTAACAGTTAAGGCTTATAAAAAATTATCTAAATTTTGTGATTATCCTTTACATCTTGGAGTTACAGAAGCTGGAGGTTTATTAACGGGAAGTATTAAATCTTCAATTGGCATTGGCCAGCTTTTAATGGATGGTATTGGGGACACTATTAGAGTTTCTTTATCATCAGATCCTGTAGATGAAGTAAAAGCAGGATTTGAAATTCTTAAATCCTTGGGAATACGTTCTAGAGGAGTGAATATAATTTCTTGCCCATCATGCGCAAGACAAGCATTTCCTGTTATTGAAACTGTTAAAAAATTAGAAAAAAAATTAGCCCATATAAAAACACCTATAAATCTCTCAATAATCGGATGTGTAGTAAACGGACCAGGAGAAGCAGCATTAACAGACATTGGTCTAACTGGTGGTGGGCAGGACAGCAATCTTCTTTATCTTTCTGGCATACCTCATTCTAAAGTCCCAAGTTCAAAAATAATTGAAAGGGTTGTCGAATTAGTTGAAGAAAGAGTAAAACAAAAGGATCAAAACTAACCTATGGTTCCAATCAAAAAAGTAAAAGATATTATTACTCAGCATGATGTTCTTGAAAAAGACTTATCATCCGGAAGCATAGATCCTAAATTATTTGCAAAAAAATCAAAAGAATATTCACGTTTAGGGAGAATTATATCAACAGCCAGACAATATGTAAATTTTGAGAATGAAAAAAAAGATCTTGAAAATTTGGTTGAAGATAAAAAAAATGACATAGAAATAATAGATTTGGCACAAAAGGATTTAAATGAATTGATAAAAAAAAAGGAAAAATATGAGAGTGAATTGAAGTTGTTTTTGCTTCCCAAAGATGAAGATGATGACAAAAATGCAATAGTCGAGATAAGAGCTGGCACAGGTGGATTAGAAGCTTCTCTTTTTTGTGCTGATTTATTTAAAATGTATGAAAAAGTTTGCTCCAAAAAAAAATGGCAACTGGAGATAATTAATATTTCTAAAAGTGAAGCTGGAGGTTTTAAAGAAGTAATTTTTTCTGTCAATGGAAGTGATATATACTCATACTTAAAATATGAATCAGGTGTTCATCGCGTTCAAAGAATACCAGAAACAGAAACTCAAGGACGGGTTCATACTTCAGCTGCTACTGTAGCCGTTCTACCAGAAGCAGAGGATGTTGATATTCAAATAAAAGACTCAGACTTACGAATTGATGTATTTAGAGCTGGTGGACCTGGAGGGCAATCAGTCAATACCACTGATAGTGCTGTAAGGATAACACATATTCCAAGTGGCGTAGTTGTCAGTCAGCAAGATGAAAAGTCACAACATAAAAATAAAGCAAAAGCTCTGAAAATTTTAAGATCAAGAGTTTATGAAGCTGAAAAAAGAAAAAAAGATCAAGAGAGATCAAGTAATAGAAGAAGTCAAATTGGAACTGGAGATAGATCTGAAAGAATTAGAACATATAATTTTCCTCAAGGAAGAGTTACAGATCATAGAATTAATTTAACTTTGCATAAATTAAATGAATTTTTGAGCGGAGAGATTCATGAAGAAATGAATCAAGAACTACGATTAAAAGAACAAATACTTAAATTAGAAAATTTAAATTCATGAATATATTAGAGTTGCTTAATTTTGGAGCAAATGAGCTTAAACAAAAAAAAGTAGATACATCTAGTCTAGACTCTGAGCTTTTACTTTCAAAAATTCTAAAACAAAGAAGAGAAAAAATTTTAATTAATCTAGATCAGGAGATTAGTCAAAAATACCTTTTTAATTATAAGAGGCTAATACAAAGAAGATCTCGACATGAACCCATAGCCTATATTATGGAAGAAAAAGAGTTTTGGAGTAAAAACTTTTTTGTTACATCAGACACACTTATACCCAGACCAGAAACTGAATTAATTGTTGAAAAATTAACAAAAATTTTTAAAGAAAAAAAAATTTCAATTTTAGATATTGGTACTGGAAGTGGCTGTATTTTGATTAGTTTATTATGTGAATTGAAAAGCTCAAAAGGTACAGGAATTGATATTTCTAAAAAAGCTTTAAAAGTTGCAGAAAAAAATTGTGATCGATATGGAATGAAAAATAAAATAAAGTTTTTTAATAAATCATTAAATGGCAAATTTAATCAAAAATTTGATCTAATTGTATCTAATCCTCCATACATAAAAAGTAGTGAAATTAAAAACCTTAAAGAAGACGTGAAGAAATTTGAACCTAGAATAGCGCTGGATGGCGGAAATGATGGACTTGACCTTATTAAAAAAGTTATTTACAAGTCAAAATATATCTTAAAAGTTAAGGGTATGCTCGCCTTAGAAATAGGAAATGAGCAATTTAAAAAAGTTTCTAAAATATTAAAAAAGAATAGTTTTAAAATTGAGCACATAATTAAAGATTGTAAAGATAATATAAGAGGCGTTATATCAACTCACATAGGCAATTAATATGAATAATAACAGAAGAAGAAATTTTAGATCTAGGCCACAAAAAAGTAACTTTAGAAGAAGAACTGGTTCAATGAGTTCTAACAACTCTAACGGTTTAAACAATAATGGAAACATGAATTTCAATAGAAACGGTTCAATGAATAATATCCATAATGTAGAAAAAACAATGTTAAAGTTTCAACAACTTGCAAAAGATGCCCAAAGCAACGGTGATCCAGTATTGGCACAAAACTATCTACAACATGCAGACCATTATTTAAGAAGATATAACGAACTTAATGAAAGAAAAGAAAATTCATTAGAAAAATCCAAAATTGAAGAAAAACCTTTAACTAAAGAAAATACTTCAGAAAAAGAAGACCTAACTAAAACTACAAATTAAATGAGTTTATCTTAAGGAAGATAATTTTAAATCTATTTTTATTCTTTCCAATTCAAACTTTTCTCTAGCTGCACCCTTTAATGTTTTTCCGGATGGTAATTTTAATCTTTGAGAGTTAACTTTTTTACCGTTTACAACTACTTCGTAATGCAAATGTGGGCCAGTCGACATTCCAGTTGAACCTACGTAACCAATTATTTGTCCTTGTCTAACTTTTCTTCCTTCTTTAATTCCTTTTGCAAATGCTTTCATGTGAGCATAAATAGTTTCATATGTTGAGTTATGTTTTATTTTTACGCAGTTTCCACCGCCTCCACACCATCTTGCTCTTGTTATTGTTCCTGATCCAGAAGCCATGATAGGTGTGCCACTTGGAGCAGCAAAGTCTGTTCCCCTATGCATTTTGTTATAGCCTAAGATTGGATGCTTTCTCATACCATAAGAAGAAGATAAGCGTGCACCATTTATAGGTGTCTTCATTAAAGATTTAGTAATACTTTTACCTTTGATATCATAATACTCTTCATCATTTTTATATTTAAAGTTATAAAGATTTATTTCTTCTCCATTTACGTACATAGAGGCATAAATTATTTTACCAGTATCTCTTACTTTATTATTATCATCTTCAAATTTTTCATAAAGAATTTCAAACCAATCACCTTTTCTAATATCTCTTTGAAAGTCTACCTCGAAACCATAGATTCTAGCAAACTCAACAATAATGTTTGGCTCCACACCTACATTAACCGCAGAACTATATAAATTATTTGTTATAATATTTCTTACAACAACTTCCTTTTTATATAACTGCAATATATTTTCATTTACTATAAAATTATCTTGAGTTTTTCTAATTTCAATACTGCTCGTATTGCTTACCGGATAAACGAGATTAACAACAGTATTCGAGTTATTTTCTAATTTTTTGTATATTAAAGAAAGCTTTCTTCCAGAATAAATATTTGAAAGCTTTTTTTCTTTAAGTTTAATTGATATTTCTTTAATATCTTCATTTTTGATATTATAATTTTTTAAAATTTTTTCGATAGAATCATTGTTTTTGATTACGTATTTTATTTCTTCGTATGGGCTATTTATTTTAGATGCAAAATAATTAGTTAAATTTGAAAATTCATTTGATTCTACAACTTCTTTAAGGTTATTTTTATTTTGTTTATTTTTTTGATTAATTAAATTTGTAATTGTAAAAAAAAGTATTGAAAAAAAAACAATAAAACTAAAAAAAACTATTGGATTAAAGTTGAAAGATCTTACCTTTACCATCATTTTTGTTGACAAGAAGAGGGATTTTTTCCTATAAAATTTATAAATTATTTGGGTTAGCGGCATAGTTGTTTTTATAAAAATTAGCAGTAATTTGCAACGCGAGAAGCTAAATAAGCCCTTATTTTACAGGGTAATTTAACCAATATACGCCTTGACTTATAATGGAATTGTAATAAAACCAGCGCTCACCTCTACGAAATTAAATTTTAACGTAGCTAGAGGTGTGTAGATTTTAAAGATTAAAATCTTAGCTTTTTTAAATTGTAAATTTTTAAGAAGAGAAGTGTGGACGGCTAG
>Ga0213868_10002443_pt1 | contig 17833 bp, 17 predicted proteins | sample PICome_9_FD_160087 | JGI IMG/M metagenome (GOLD analysis project Ga0213868, IMG submission 160087) | Coastal seawater microbial communities near Pivers Island, North Carolina, United States - PICO127 | ecosystem: Environmental > Aquatic > Marine > Coastal | place: USA: North Carolina...
ACACACGCACACGCACACACGCACACGCACACACGCACACGCACACGCACACACGCACACGCACACGCACACGCACACACACCAACGCACCCACCACCCGAGGCGCCTCAGTCCTCTCCGGTGTTCACGCGCGAGCGCTGCGCCTCATCGGCGACGTCGGCCAAAGCTTCCCTCCCAATCGGCACTTTGCAACTCGCATCGCACCACACGACAGCGACCGCAAGCGCGCAGCTGCCCAACCCACCCCCACCGCCTCGGCGTTCGTGAATTCGCGTGCGCACAAACCTTCAGAAATGTCAGACAACCAGGAGAAGGCTACCATTTATGTCAACTGTGGGCTGGACTTGGCCCAGGGCTCGATCGAGGCCCGGCTCTTGGCGATGGCGCATAGCGGCGAGAAGGAGTACATGGAGGGCAAGGTGCAGCGCCTCGAAGATCGGATCAAGGCCATGAGCATGGACCTGGAGAAACACTTTTCGCACCACGCGCGGTACATCTACCTCAAAACCGATGTCCAGAACAAGCTTCTTGCGTCGCTCGAAGGGAACGTGGCCGCGGCTGAGGCCGCGTACGACGAGATCCACACGCGCGTTCACGCCAATGCGCGCAAGCAGACCAAGGCGTTTGAGATCTCCGAGAAGAATAAGCAAGCCGCGTTCGATGCGCAGGAGGCCGTGCTGTTTGCCCAGCACGGCGCTGACAACGCAAAGGACCAGGCCGAGCTGCGCGCCAAGCTGGCGGACGCGGTCCTCGACAAGGCGAAGCAGCACTGCGTCGCGCTGGACAAGCAGGTGCGCAAGCGCGGGCGCGAGCACGTCGATGAGATGAACCAGTGCCTGGAGAAGGCGCAGAAGGCGCAGAAGGCGCCGGCGGCGGCGGCGGCGGAGGCGGTGGCGCACCTCGCTGTGGGGGTGGGCGCAGCCGAGGAAGCGGTGGCGGCTCCGGCGGTGGCGGCCCCGGCGGCGGCGGCGCCGGCAAGCAAGCCGTCAAGCAAGACGGGCAAGTCGGGTAAGGCCAGGCTGAGCGAGGCCGAGAAGGCCGCGGCAGCGCAGGCCAAGGCGGCGGCCAAGGCCAAGGCGGACGCGGCCAAGGCGGTCGAGAAGGAGGCGGCGGCCAAGGCCAAGGCGGCGGCCAAGTCGGCCGAGAAAGAGGCGGCGGCGGCGGTCAAGGCGACGGCCAAGGCCGAGGCGGAGGAGAAGAGGGCGGAGGAGAAGGCGAGAAAGGAGCGTGAGGCGCAGGAAAAGAAGAAGAGCGCGGATGCCCAGGCCAAGGCCAACACCAAGGCCGATGCGGCCGGGAAGAAGGCCAGCGGCAAGAAGAAGGCAGCAGCGGCCTCGGCGGGCGAGGGGCGCCCGAAGGGGAGCAAGGCCAAGGCGGGCCCGGCGAGCGCCAAGCAGTACTGGCAGGGCCTCAACTCGACCAAGGCGCAGTACGCCAAAGAGACACGCGAGGCGCAGAGCAAGGGTGGTGCCGTCTGGAAGGTCTGGTTCAAGAACCAGCTGGCCTGGTTCGATGACGCGTGGGATCGGGTCTCGGTGGCCGAGAGGGCGCGGATGAACACCAAGGCCGAGGAGGCTTACCAGCGGATCCAGCGCGAGGAGAATGGCAAGGACACGGACACGGACACGGACAAGGGCAAGGGCAAGGGCAAGGGCAAGGGCAAGGAGGAGGAGGAGGAGGAGGAGGAGGAGGAGGAGGAGGAGGAGGCCGAGGCCGAGGCCGAGGCCGAGGCCGAGGCCATGGACACCGGGGACGCGCCCGAGGAAGAGGCCGTGCGTGACAACGAGGCCAAGAAGGCCGACGGTGGCAAGGCGGGCGCCGGGAAAGAGCGCCTCAACCAGCAGGCGGTGGCGGCGGCGGCGGCGGCGACGGCGGCGCAGGAAAGCGACACTGCGCAGGACAGCGACGACGAGCAGGAGCAGGAGCAGGAGCAGGAGCAGGAGCAGGAGCAGGAGGAGCAGGAGGAGCAGGAGGAGCAGGAGGAGCAGGAGGAGCAGGAGGAGCAGGAGGAGCAGGAGGAGCAGGAGGAGCAGGAGGAAGAGGGAAAGGCGGGGGGGGGCGGTGGCGTCCGCGCACTCTCGCGTGAGCTGGGGGGCGACGGCGACGACGATACCGACAACGCGCACCCGAAGCGCAAGGAAGCGGAGGGCGGCGACGGCGATGGCGACGGCGACGGCGACGGCGACATGTCGCCGTCGCAGTAGGCGCGCGTGGGCGCGCCTCAGTGCGCGTGCGCGTGTGTGCACGCGCACGCGCACGCGCACGCGCACGCCCGCGCGCGCGTGCGCGTGCGTGCATGTGAGAGTGCACTGGGGCGGTGTTTGAGTAGGCGGACGAGCGTGTGCGTGTTCCGGTGTGCGTGTGTGACCCTTGGTTCAAGAGATTAAGAAAGTGCGCACGGCTTCTTTCGGCACACGACCTTCCCTACCACACCGGGTCGGAGTTCGTGCACAATGATGCGCGTCAAAAAACGCGCATCCGGCGAGGGTTCGCCCAAGCTGGGCGACGGCCTGGAACTGTTAGGAGTGGGCGGACTTGGCTTCCACCTGTTCTCGCTGCCTCCCGACCTGTACAATTACATTCTGCGCTTGGCCGTCCTGCCCCCAAGCGGTCGCCAGTCATTGCGCAAAGCCGAGGCCGAGTACCGCATCGTCTGGGAAACCCTCGCGGCGCTGCGGCTAACGCGCAAGCCCAAGCCCAATCCCAACCCCAACCCCAACAATCGCCTGAATGCGCTCTTTTACGAGGCCACGCTGCGGCGCTGGACGCACAACGAGATTGTTGCGTTTTTGCAATCCAAGCCATCCATGAACGAGCTCAAGTGCATGCATAGGCGGATGCACGCGCTGCGGCACGCCACCACCCAGGCCTGCGGTGCCGACAACGCCGCGTGGAAGCGCGCACTCGCCGCGTACAAGAGCTACCACAGCAAGCACCCGGACACGAGCGCAGAGGTTTGACACGCAGGTCCGCCTTCAGCCGCTCTAGTCGCGCGGTGCCGGCCGCCGTCAGCTCGCGGAGATGCTTGAGACGCGCCTCCGTGCTCAGCACGAGCTCCTCGCACCAGTTGAGCGCCGCGCTGGTGCTCTCATGATCCGGGTCGGTCTGCGGGTCGGTGCCCAGGCCGCCCCGCAGCACCTCCCTGGTCGCACGCACGTTGTTGCGCTCCGAGTCGATGCGCGAGGAGACCAAGTACCTGGAGCGGCTGGCGGCGCGGCACGGGGAGTGCGATGCGGCGATCGCGCGCCTGCGGAGGACCGGCGCAAGCGCCGGCGGCGGTGGCGGCGGCAACGACGGTGGAGGCGTAGTGTTGAGTGTATACGAATTAAAACGACTTTTTAAACAAACTGGGCCTCTAGTGCGAATTCGAGCTCGGTTGCGTCCCAGCTAGCCGCGAGCGGCCTAATCTAGCCGCGGGCGGCCTAATCTAGCCGCGAGCGGCCTAATCTAGCCGCGACTAGCCTGGTGGCCTAATCTAGCCGCGAGCGGCCTAATCTAGCCGCAACTAGCCTGGTGGCCTAATCTAGCCGCGGGCGGCCTAATCTAGCCGCGACTAGCCTGGTGGCCTAATCTAGCCGCGGGCGGCCTAATCTAGCCGCGAGCGGCCTAATCTAGCCGCGACTAGCCTGGTGGCCTAATCTAGCCGCGGGCGGCCTAATCTAGCCGCGAGCGGCCTAACCTAGCCGCTGACTAAGCGGCAGCCACGCGGTCGCGTTTGGCCTCGACCATGTGCTGTTTGAACTCAAGCCATGCTGTTTGAGTTGGTCGGGTAATAACGAGTGCGCCGTTGCGCGTGCATGTTCACACGCTTCCATGTACTGGCGCAGTGCTTAACCAAAATTCATAAGTCGTGTCCTGAGCGGCGCAGCCCGGCCTCGATTTGGCGCGTTTCGTTGCCGCCCTCGGCGCGGCGATCCAGCATGGCCTGGATGGCCCGATTGGTCCGGTCGGCCTCGACTTGCGCCTCGAGCAACTCCTCGAGCGAGCTGGGGTCGTCGGCCCGCAGCGCCCGATGAAACCGCTCACTGGCCCGGTTGTGGGCGCCATAGGCGCGCTCGCTTTCTTCCTCCTCCTCGCTCAGCCGGCGCATCGACCTCGGCACCCGCTCACAAAAAGACGCCAAAGTCGGCAAAACATGCCAAAACGCGCACAACGCAGGTGAGGGCGCAGAAATGGACATGGTGGAAAAGGGGGAGCAAAGGGGAGCAAAGGGCGATCGCGGGTCGGTCCGACCCGCTGTTCTAGATGCTCAGCTTCCGGCGGTTGCGGCGGCGCGTGCGCGTGCGCGTGTGCGCACGCATCGCTCGGCGTTCGTGCATTCTCGTGTGCGCGCAACAAAACCAGATGCTGGCTAGAAAGCGGCGGGGCAAGCGCCAAGGGGAGGGCGCGGAAGGGGTGGAAGGGGTGGAAGGGGTGGGAACGGCCGCCGTCGCGCCCAAGCGCGCGCGGCGGCGCGTGCGCGCGCCGCGGGGCACGCCGCTGTGGGAGCTGCTGCCCGACGAGCTGGTGCAGCGCATCGTCGGGTTTGTGCGCCAGAACTGCATATGCATCGACGTGGTGTACCGGCGCAATGCGCGGGTCGTCGGACGGTTCCACTTCAAGAAGGTGCGCCTCGTCAATCGCGCCTTGGCCAACGGCCTGCACACGGTCGCGCTGATGAGCGTGCCGTCGCACCTCCCCGACCACGTCGACGCCTTCACCGAGGGCCTCGTACGCCTCGCGTCCGACCTCTTCAACAAGGCGCAGCAGGACGAATTGGGCCACGCGCACGTATCGTACAGGGCCTGGTATAATGGCACCCTCGGCCACAGTGCGGATCACGTGACGTGCGCCCGAGTGGTCCTTCGGAACGGGCTTTATCAAGGGCAGCCGCAGCTTTTTTACTCAGACTACCGGCGCGCCATCTGCATGCACCTGCGCATGCTGCTGCCCGAGGGCGCGCTCGCGCTCCCAACCAGCGCCCGCGACAAGCAGCGCATGATCGCCTTCCTCGCAGCGGTCGTGATTCCACCGACGGGTTCAAGTGCTGCGCACACCAAGTCCTTGCGCTTCGCTGAGGACCTCATTCGATGCGCCATGGAGAACGCGGTGAGCAACGCGTGATTGTAAACTGAGTGTCGCCGCTAGCATATCACGGTGTTTGGCGTGTAGCTACTAAGTAAGCGTCGTAAAAAGGCGTGGGGGTGGGGGTGGATGTCGTCCGGCATGGACCTGCGGAAGCGCGTGGTCCGCAAGGACCCTCCCAAGCACGGCGGCGGCAAGGCTAAAGCCGCCCCGAGCCCGCTCTCGGCCATCGACGCCGGCTCGCCCGGCGAGGTCAAGATCGCCAACGACACGCTCTACGCGCTCAACCACCTCTACCACGCATCGCCCTCGATCCAGGCGGCGCGCACCATCCTGCTGGGCCAGCTCCTGAGCTCCGGCTGCGTCGTGCGCCGCGACGGGCGCGACGTGCCGCTCAAGGACACCTTTGCGCGCCACCTGCACGACGTGTGGGTGCCCTTTGCGAAGACGGTCATCGACCACTTCCTGCAGTTTGGCTTCGTGGTCGTCTCGCTCGAGGAGGAAGCGCCGCCGCCCTTTGCCAACTTCATCCGGGGCAAGGCCATGGCCGCGCAGAGCGAGATGGGCCCCGAAGCCAACACGCTGCGCAACGCGCCGCGCGACGCGCCCGACGCCGCCGAGTCGCGCGCGGCCAAGCGGCCGATGGTGCCCGAGTCGGACCAGGCGCGGCCGCAGCAGCAGCGCACGCCCAAGCGAACCTCCGCCTCCGCGCAGCCGCCCAAGCCCGTCAACCGCGTGCCCGTCGTGCCCGACGTCGGGCAGTGCGAGCTCTCGTTCGTCTACGTCGGCGAGTCGCACTACCGCCGGCAGTACCGCATCTTCAGCACCAACTCCGACTCGGTACGCTCTAGCACAACACGCGCTTTAGAACAACGCCTTTAGTCCCTGTAGGTCCTTGGCCGCAGTGGGCCACACCGATCGGAGCCGCAAAAGCTCTGCGTCGGTTAGGGCCAGCTTCTTCCCATTCTCGACATTGGTGCGAGCACGCTGGGCGTAGAGGTTCTCTCGTGACCAACAGCGACGCATGTCCTCGATGTTGGCACTGTCGAATACGGCTCTTGGAATGCGATGGCCAATGTGCCACTTGGTGTTATAGTCGTCACCGCGACGGCGCACGCCCTGGTTTTCGAGAGTCATCCATGGTTCGAATGTCGAGACAAAGTGCTCCTGTACATCGCGGTTGTCGGCAAACACGCCAAGCGACGGCAAAGACACGGGATTCTGGTTTAACCTCTTACCATCCTGCACAATGAGGCGCCCAGTTTTGTTGACAGCTTCGAGCTCTGACGCTTGTCATTGGCTTTGCCCCTTTCGCTGAGCCTGTAACGGCGACCGCTGACCTTGAATTTTTCACCACGACTCGTCTTCTTGGCCGACGCTTTGCCACTCTCCGAATTGCTCCATGCCCTTTTGGTCGTTTTACCAACGTCGCCGTTTTCGTACCGGCAACGTGTGGCTCGGCAGCGATCACACTGCTTAAATGGAAAAGTGTCAGCAAGCATCGCATGACACGTTTTGCGCGTGCATTTCCTCAGCATGATTGCATGTGTGCACACGCTGTGATCGCACGCCGCAAGATAACACCACTGAGCGCTCACAGGTCTACAAGCAGGACTTTGCCTCCGAGGTCTTCTTTCGCAGCCACCCCGACGCGGCAGGCAACGTCTGCTCGCCCATCGCCACGGTCTTCCAGTCGGCCTCCTTCATCTCGGCGCTCGAGGAGCTGGCGCTGCAGGCCGAGGTCGTACGCGCGCGCCAGATGCTCGTTACGCAGCCCGTCATGCGCACGCAGGGCTCGCAGAACCTCGACCCGGCCAATCTCTTCTTCGACTCAGGTCCGGATTAGAGTTCATCTTAACCCCAGCTCTTACCCTCACCCTCACCCTCACCTTAACCAGAGTCGCGCGCAGTGCAGGCCTCCGCCACCGCCGAGGACGACGCGGCACAGGCCGGCTCGCTCGCGCTCCAGGCGGCGATGATGCGCAAGATCAACCAGCTCCAGACGACCAACCCCGACCCCAACCGCCCCGGCGGCGGCACCTCGGCCGTGCCCTCGCACGTGCCGCCGCCGCTGCCGCCGCAGCTCTTCGCGTGCCCCGGTAAGATGCCGCTGCCCTGAGCTGCACGGTTTGTGCCACTAACGCTGTCCACACTCGCTTGGCAGACCGGCAGCAGGTCGTGCCGGGCGTGCGCCCGCCCGAAGCGCGCTCCGACCTCGTGGACCTCATGCGCGTGGTCAACGACCACAGTAAGAAACTGCCACCCAAACCTGTCGCTGGAACCACACGCACTCACGTGCCGCTTGTCGCTTGGCAGTTTCGGCGGCTATGGGCGTGAGCACGCACACTTAAACCTCAAACACGCGCGCGCACTAACAAAACGCTCACACACCATTCTCGCGTTGTCAGGTCCCAGCGAGTGTCATCGTGCGCTACACGGATTGAACCCGTGCAGCCCTTTTTAGCAAGCTCCCTATCCTTGCGCTCGCGCTCCCGGTCAAACCTTATCTGCTCTTCGGGGGTCACGAGTGCCCCCTTTTCGGCTCGCTTCCGCCTCCACGTGGCCGACGACGTTTCGCCTCCCTCTGTTCTCGAAGTGCCGGTTCTACTGATGAGCCGTTCTCGTCGCGCATCGTTGGCTCATCCTTGCACGCGCCTGTGGCAGTTTGAGGGCAAGTTCTCGTCCAACTCGATGTCGCAGCTACAGGTGCGCCACTCCCACCCCTTGCCATCACCCAGAAGTTGCAGACCAACCCTTGCGCCACTTGTCAACAGCTGCTCAACTCGACGATCCAGTCCATCGCCCTCTCGGTCAACAAGGTGCTCACCGCAACTTACCACGCCGTGTACGACGACGCGCGCGAAGGGGACGAGTTAACGCTGTTAACGGCGCCGCTCTGTTCCACCGCCGAGCTGCAGTCGCTCTACGAGGGGGGCGTCATAGACATCGAATCGGCGCTCCCCGCAGCGCTCCACTCGCTTGGTTGCACCGCGGTCGAAATAGCTGGCGCTTCCAAGCGCCGTCGCCAGGCCGACCAGGACGGCACGGACACAAAACTCTTGGAGGCGCAGAACAATGCCAAGCTCGGCGACGCCGACACGGCGCTCAAGGGCGCGCAGACGCAAAAAACGATGGCCGAAACCGAGGTGGTCAAGCAAACGGTGGCTAAAACCAAGGCGGAGACCAAGAAGACGCTGCACGATGCGGCGGCCCCTCACGCCACGCCCGGCGCTGGCAGCAGCGGCGCTGGAGGCAGCGGCGCTGGTAGCAGCAGCGGCGCTGGCAAGTCCTCGGCCAAAAAGTGAACGCAACAAAACCTTTGCAACTTGTGAAAGTAGTCGCCAGTGTGTGTGTGGGCGTGTGGGGGTGTGGGTGTGAGCGTGACCCAAACGTAAACGCGCCATGGACCGGGATCGTCTCAACATGCGTGCAGCGGATCTGATCAGGCAGATGCTGAATATGGACAAAAACGAGCAGGTCGCGGCTCTTTGCAAAATGGACGCTGCGGCTTGGGGGCGCGCAATTTTCGACAAGGACCAACAGAAAGCAAAAGATGCATGCGACGCGCTTACCGTGACCCTCGACCGGGGCGAGCAGTGTGCCAAGGCCATGGACGATCATGACGACGATGAGGCGGAGGATCCCAGCGACTTTTACGCCTCCGTGTGGGACGATTACAGCGGAGGCATGCACGACGACGACGCACCAGAGGGTGCCTATCAGACCTGCTACTGGACCGACGGCGTGCTCATCGAGCGCACCAAGGTCAAGGGCGTGTGGAAGTACGACTCGACCGAGGAGTGATAGTGGTTTGGCAAACTACCAGCGCGTGATTTGCGCATTGTGCATGCGTGTGAGTATGGGTGTGCGCGTGAGTGTGCGCGTGAGTGTGTGAGTGCGCGTGAACGAGACAATTGTCACGCGTGCGCAACGGAGGGTGGGCGGTTTCGGCGTTCGTAAGAAGGTGCGCACTTGAATGGACGCCGCGTTCAACCACAGCGACCGCGACGATGAAGCGCTCGTGCGCGAGGGCGTCGCAGCACTGCGTGCGTGGTTCTTCTTGTCGATCCAGAGCACCAGCGACCCGGACGACGTGACTCGCCCCTTTCCGCCCTTTCCCGCGGTGGAGCTGCTCAACGAGATGGACGCGCCGCCGGCCGGGTTTGAAGGACCGCCGCCCGGCGCGCTGTCGGTCTTCTACTTTTACGAGTCCTTCGCGAGGGACGCTTCCAAGTCGCCACAAGACGCCGATGGGCGCGTGAACGAGAGGGCCGAACTCGCTGCGCGCGCGCGCGAGTGCCTGCACCTCTCGCCCGAGTTCAAGACCGCGCCGCACATCAACGTGGGCGTGCGCTTCCTGTTCCACCTCTCGCACGCGCTCAAGACGCTCACGCCGCCCCAACTCACGCGCGTCGACGAAGACCCGTGCGTGGTTGTCGACATGCCCCTGATTACGGACAACCTGCTGCACATGATCCCGCCCCACATGGCCCGGAAGCCCGTCAAACGGCACAAGGCCCTGTGGGACGACCCGGAGCAGGGCAAGTACACCCAGCAGCGGTTCTTTGCCAGCCTCGAGCGCAACTACAAGTGGACCAAGGCCGTGGCCGAGGTCGCGGGCAACGTTTTCACGATAGGGGTGCGCTGCCCCGCGTGCAGGTGCGACTCGGACGTCGCCGGGCGCGTCGCCGCGCTCGCAGCGATGGAGACGAATGCGACGTACATCAAGGCGATGGCCAATTTCAGCTGCTCGCACTGCGGGCTCGGGATCTCGTGCATCAACCCCAAGGTCGAGATCCTCTTCGGCGGCATCGCCTTGAGGGAGAAGTGAGTGCGTCGTGGGTAGCCACAATAACCCCCGCGGGGAGTGCAGGAGGTAACAACCCCTATAGAAAGAGACGTTTGCTAAAAAAATGTCCGTGCGCACCGAGCCCCGTGACCTGTCCGCGCAGCTGCAGCAGACCCTGACCATCCCCGCCGAGGTGATGGCCGCGCAGAACCAGCATATGGCCATGGTGCCCACCGCCACCGCCGCGGGCGCCGAGGGCGCCATGGTCGCCGCCCAGCGCCCGGGCGAGCAGCAGCTGCACGAGGCCAACTCCTTCAACACCAACAACGAGCACCACCCGCTCGAGCGCACGGTCTGCATCAACATCCGCGCGTCGCTCTCCGACCTGTGCCTCCGCGCCAACGCCGCCACGTGGGCGCCGCCGTCGGCCGAGGCCACGAAGTCCATCTTCCAGCAGGCCCGTCCGGGAGCCCCCGCCTCCTTCCCCCTCGAACCCCCGACTTCCACCCCAGGTGCAGAACGCACGGGCCCCGGTCGCAGTAGCAAAAGCGGCATTCGCGGCATTCGCGGCCTTGGCGGCGGCGGCGGCGGCGGCGCACTCCCCTGGCCCTGGCCCATGCACTCCCCCTCCCCCTCCCCCTCTCCCTCTCCCTCTCCCTCTCCCTCTCCCCCTCCCTTTCCTCGCCGCGCCCTGCCCGCTCCCGCTCACCCGGCGTGCCCGATGCAACCCCCCGTAGAATTTCCCCTAGAATCCCCCCCTAGAATCCCCCCTAGAATTCCTCCTAGAATCCCCCCCCAGAACCGCCCCTAGAATCCCCCCTAGAACTCCCTTAGAACCACCACAAAAACTCCCAGAACCCCCATAGACAACACCCCTCCCACCTCTAAAACCCCCTAGACGCCCAGTACGCCGCACACTGCGTCCGACCGTTCCCCTTTGTGGACGGCGGTGCGCAGCGCAAGTTCCTCGACCTCGGCGGCTCGGCCGAGAACCAGGGCGACCTCCGCTCCGTGGTCCTCCACAAGATGACCCTCGGCGCCCAGAAGTCGACCTTCCCCATCGCCCTGGGTGTGCGCATGACGGCAGTGGACGACAAGGCCTTCTCCCAGACGGGCGGTTTGCACCAGCTCCTTGAATCTAACTAGGCCTTGAACCCTTGCTCACGCATGGATCTGTGTATGAGCAGAGTCCTACTCGATGATCACCATGCCCAACGCCGACTCGCACACCGGCCGCGTCCTCCAGGAGGACAACACCGAGCTCGCGTATGAGGCACTTTTTCTTCGTCTCAAACCACTCACGCTCACCCACAACACTAACCCTTACCCATGCTTGTCTGCGCAGTTCGCTCGCAAGTTCCCGGTGAGTCCAGCTCCCCTTGCATCATACTTCTTCCAGTGCGCCTTCATGTACTCCTTGTTCAGTGCAGCTCTTTCCCCTGGATGCTTGCTCTCGTATGTTGCCCTGACCCTTTTTGATGCCTCTGCCTTATGCCTCTGCACATCCTTCTCCTCCTCACTCAACCCCATGGCCTCCCATTTCGCCTCGCGTTTTTGCCTCCACGTCTCATCCCTGCGCTGCTTTGCCTGGGCTTTCACATCTTCTGAAGACATACTCTCCCTTGCTGCACACCTCTCCTTCCTAAGCCTCCTCTGCTCGGCCAAAAACGCATCCACCCTCCTTGCCTCTTCCTTGTCCTCAATCTCCTCAAGCTTAGCATCTCGCCACTCCCCGCGACCCTGCGAAATCTTAGCCTTAGTTTCCTCGCACCGTGGCCCCTTCACCAATGGGCCATCTCTGCGCACGTACCCCGAATGGCGCTGCCCACCCTTCAGCACATTGTACCCCCTGGGGCAGAGCGTATCATGCACAGCAATCAGCCTCACCTCCTCATCATCCACTAGATCTTCGCTGATGCCATCCACAAGCACCTCCTTCTTCATGTTTTCCCACCCATACTTCTTGATAGCACATGCAATAGGAGCCGTGCCGTTGTGGGACTGCCCCCACTTGTAGCGTGCAAATCGACACGTGATGCACTGCGTCTGCCCAACGTAGCCCTTTCCCATTGGGGAAGTCAGCTTGTAGCAACAGTGCGATTTCTTGTGCCCACACCGATTGCCTGTTCGTGTGCGCAGGGTTACACGGCTGAGAAGTGAGACGCCGCAACGCCAAACTCTAGGCACAACTAGAACCAGTCGGCATGCACTCACTTTTGCTTTGTTTGCGTTCAGCCTCGACACCAAGGGGATCCACGAGGTCGCCGCCCGCCGCTTCTGCCTTGTCGCAGCCGATCATCCGCTCGTTAGTGCGGTGCGCCTCCTCCTCCTCGCACTCCGATGGACACATAGACCCTGCCTCGTGCACCCTACCATCCACCCCTTTGTATTGCCCCTTTCCAGATCTCCGAAAACGCTGAGAAGCTCCAGATGGGCGAGGTGACCTTGCCGCCACGAACCTCCGCGCCTTGGCCTGGATCCTTGCCACCAGCGCTGACACCGGCTCCTGCTTGCGTGCTTTGCAGATCTCCATGATGCCCGAGTGCTCAACGAGAAGCGCTTGAACCACACTAGCGCCCGTAGACCCGTTTGTGCTGCGCTGACGCCCACGCCTTGTGTCCTTTCAGGGGCCTCGTCAAGATTTCCTCGGGGCTCTAGTGCGTTGCCCTCGCTCTCAAACTCCTTAGCGCCCAGTCACAAACCCAGCACTCACGCGCGCGCGTTTGTCGTGTGCAGCGAGACGATCCTCCCAATGGTGAGCGGCTGTGCACTCTAACCGCGTAGCACAAGTTGCAAACACCGTTTCTCACGCCCCACAATTTGTTTGTAAACAGGTCAAGCAGCAGGTCGAGTCGCAGGTGCGCTGCTTGCCCTACCCCACCTACCCCACCCACCCTCTGACTTTTTTTCTCGCGTGTGCGCAGATCAAGGTCCGCGACGTGAGTGCTCAGCATTTTAACCGCGCCTTCCTCATCTGCCCCCGCCTACCCCACCTACCCCACCCACCCGCTGACTTTTGCAGCTGTCGCACACCTCCGCCTCGATCGCGCCGGCCGACTACGCGTCGTGGCACGACGTGCGCACCGAGCTCATGGCCGAGGCCAAGACCGGCTTCAAGGCGCGCGTCGAGGCCGAGCTCGCGGCTGGTACGCTCGCACTCTGCCACCACCTTGCCACCACCTTGCCACCACCTTGCCACCACCTTGCCTCACCACCTTGCCTCACCACACCACCACCTTTGCAATTCCAGCGGGCGGCGAGAACCTGGACGAGCTCAAGGCGGCCTTCCAGCAGGAGGAGCGCGCGATCGAGCACCAGATAGACCACGCCGTGCACACGTTCAGCGCGTCGGTGGACGTCTCGTACAACGTGCGCCGCTTGCCGCCCGTTGAACCCTTTCCTGCACCCTCCCACTCACGCGCCGTTTCGTTTGCCCGTGGCAGTTCCTCTCGCACTAGATATGCGCGCGCTTCCGGAGCCCCCCCCCTCCCCCCATAAGACGGACGCTCGTAGCTAGGTCCGTGGGAGCAATGTGTCACGAATGTATAAAAATATAAGTTTGCGACTTGTGGTGTGAACGCTGGCCATGAGTGTGCGTGCCCCAATCGCTGCGCTTAAACGATGTCGACCCTCGATCAAAAAGTGGCCAGGGTGCCGATTTTTCGGCGCGCCAAGATTCACACACTGGGGGAGCTGCAGCTTCGCCTTGCGGACTTTTACATTGGCAACCGCCACACTGGGCCCACTGGGGCACCACCACTCGCCCGGGACGTCGCGCCAGTTAAGGCATCGCGGCCAACAGGCTCTCGTTGATCCGCCTGGGAATGTTCTCCAGGATAGCCAGGCTGTTTGTGGTCAGCCCGGTTGCGTACCCGTTCACGACGTAGTCGTGCATCAGCATCTTGTCGACGTCCATTCGCAGGAGCGCGCGAGCATACATTCCCACCTCGTGGCCGTGCACCGCGTACTCCGTGTCCTTCACCTTGCTTGTGAGGCCCTTCCAGATGCTGACAATGAGCTTTGCGCGCTGCCCGGTCTCGTCGGCCTCCAGCAGGCGCTTAAGCACGGTCACATTGGCTGGGTCAAAGCCATCGCGACCGTCGTGAACCTCATCATACCACGGTCGCACCGAGACGTAATCGTTGGCCACGCTGTCCAAAAGCTCGAGAGCCGCGTCGATCTCGGCATCCTGGCCGCTCTTCACCATGTTGTATAACTCGTTCACGTCGAGGATCTTCGCCGGCCGAAAGTCGTCTGGGTAGATGTGGAAAATGGTCGACACCAACTCGACCAACCGCAGCCGCTTCTGGGACGTTTTGAACCCGCCGTTCCCGATGAGCTGCAAGGCCTCGCCAAGATTGCTGAGAAGCGGCGCTTCCTCTGCCGATTGGTTCTCAAAGGAGGGGTCGAAGTGGTGCTTGCGCATCCACCGCTTCGCGACATTGGTCCTGATGCGCATCTTGCACAGCTGGTAAAAGTGCTCCTCGCTGGTCAGGCCTCCATTGGAAGGCACGCTGGGTGCGCCAAAGATGCGCCTAGTAAGTTCGGTCCAAAGCGCGTCGCCGCCCCCTTTGCACATGCCGCGATGCCTCGGGTTGAGGCTGCACCAATTTCTGGCGGCGAGGCACGCCGCCTCCGCGTTGTCGTCGTCGCCGATCGCTCTCGTGATCAGCCGGAGCGCGTCGTCGTCCAAGTCTGCCACCTTCAGCGCGTCGTTGAGCACGGACACCCCGTGCGCCTGGCCGGCGCGTAGCACTTGCGTTAACCGCGTCGACATGATGCAACGGATCCCCTTTAAGACAATACACACCCGCGAGCCTTTATTTGACTCACGACACCCAGTCCAGGACCCGTGCGCACTTGCGCACTTGCGCAAACGCACACACGCACACACACACACACACACACACACTGTGCGCGTCTAAATGGGCTGAAAGCCCAGCTTGGCCGGCCGGCCTTGGCGGTCCACGATCTGCGCGTCCTCGCGGAACGGGATGGGGCGGCCTTTGCGGTCCGCCGCGTTCTTTCCGCTCATCACGAAGAAGAGGCGCACGTGCCCCTCCGGGATCGTGCTCGACGCGTGGTACTGGTGGTCGTTGAACGTGCCGATCTCTTTGTAAATTGGGCAGTACCTGGGACAAAAAAAACAATTCAAGAAAGATGACGTTGACCACAGGCGTGCCGCTTGTGGGGCAGACGCGGAGCCCGCCGGCGAAGAGCGACGCCTGCAGCAGCTCCCAGTTCTGAGACGACTTGGGGAGCGCCTTTTTGCGCAGCGCGCTGAGCGCCTCGAGCGACGCGTGCGCCGCCACATGCCGCCGCGCCACGCGCGCCTCCTCGCCGACGAGCAGCTCCATCTGCACTCTGTTGTGGGTGAACGGCACGCTCGCCGTGGGCAGGCCCATGGCGGTCAGCCGCATGCGTGTGAGCAACGAAATCTGGTGAACGTACATTGCGAGCGCTCTGCTCTGAGCCCACTCCTCCTGTGGAGGCGCCTGTGAAGGTTGGGAACAAACAAGTTGGATACGAACTATGCCTCCAGTTGGACTCATAGTTGGGGGTGTGTGGGAGGAAGTGGAAGTGGTCCCAGTGCAACTACGACTACAGTTGGACTCATAGTTGGGGCGGGGGAGGAAGTGGAAGTGGTCCAGGGCAACTATGAGTCCAGTTGGACTCATAGTTGGGGGTGGGGGAGGAAGTGGAAGTGGTCCAGGGCAACTATGAGTCCAACTGGACTCATAGTTGGGGTGGGTGGGTGGGATGGGGCTCACCTTGACAATAAAGAACCCGTCGGGCAGCGGCTGGCCCTTCTTGTGTTCCAGCGGCAGGCTGAACGCCCACACCGCGAGCACCAGCTCGAGCAGCATCGCGCGCGCGCCCTCCCTCCCCATGCCTATCGGGGCACCGCGCGCGGATTATGCCTTGCGCGCCATGGCTTCAGTAGCCCTCCCACGAGCACCGGAATGGGAATGCGCAGTGGGCCTCTAGGCTTGTGGCCGGGGGAAGCGCGCACCCATTTTGCAACTGGTGCGTCACAGGCGCTGTGTTCGTGCGTTGGCGTGCGCGCACGACCGGCCGATGGTCGCCACGGTGCCCTCCACCACGGTGTCGTGGAGCACGGGCGGCCTGTTGCTTGTTGACGAGGTGCAGGCGGATCCGGTCCCGGCAGGTGCGCGCATTGCGTACCTCAGGGAAGTGGTCTTCGCGCAGCACGGAACGGGGGAGGGGGAGACGCCGCCCCCAGAGCGCCAGGCGGAGGAGGAGGAGGAGGAGGAGGAGGAGCGAGACGAGGAGGAAGAGGCCCGCGCGCGCGGGCGCGCGCCACTGACGTCCGCGGAGCTAAACAGGTTCCGGATGATTATGGAGCAGGAGCGGCAGCAAATGGTGGAGGAGGTGGCCACCAACAATGGCCCGCTCGGAATCCGCAGCGAGCCGCAGCCCGATATCGACCGCGCGCAAGACCTGGAGATGGTCGCGACCCACGCAAGCGTGGAGGGCTTACGCTTGCCACCCGACCTGATAGCACTGGCCTACGATCGAAACGACGGAGACATCGTCAACGCCATCATGAATCTGACGGAGCCAATTTTTCGAAGACAGCTAGAGCGCGAGCTGGCCGAGCGCCAGGCAGAGGCGGCGGAGGAGGAGGTGGTGGAGGAGGAGGAGGCGGAGGACGATTTTGAGGAGGATCTGCAGGCCAGGCAGCGCGAGCTCGACCTCTGGCTCTTGGAGAGCCAGGTGCCCGGGTGCACGCGCGAGCACGCCGAGCGTGCCTACGAGCAAGGCCGAGAGGACGTGTCACGCGCACTGCCTTTGGCGCGCGTGGCGGCGCTCCTCACCGATCACGAGTGCATGGTGGCGTTTCTCATGGAGCAGCTGCCGGGAAGCACTCGTTGGGAGGCGTCTTTTGCCTTTGACGAGGCGCGCGAGGACGTCGTCGAGGCCGCCATTGCACTGCACCGCCGGACTCAGCAGCGGCTCAACCAGCCCGTCCTGTCCAGACATGCTAAGCAGCGGTTGCGCACCCGCACCGTGTTCATGCTGGCCCTGCTATACCGCGAGTGGTACGGCCAGCTGGAGCGGGAGGCGGAGGAGGCACTGGAGCGATGGCAGGGATGGGAGCGACGCGCACCGCTCACGCTGGGCAGCTTGGGGCGCGCAGTGCGCGCCACGGAGCAGCCAGCGTTCCGGACGCCGGACGGTTCCGTGTGGACGCACACGCGCCAGGAGGGATGGACGCGACGCGCACCGCTCACGCCGGGCAGCTTGGGGCGCGCAGTGCGCGCCACGGAGCAGCTGGCCGACGCGGAGGCGGCCCGTGGCCATGCGCAAACGGCCATCCAGGCGCGCCGGACCGCGGACGGGATGCGAACTGCACTCGCCGACGACGACGCCGACGAGCAAGCTCCGCCGTCGCCACAGTCGCCGCTGCCACCGGCACTGCACACTCAGACCTGGTCGACAGTCATCGAACCGACCGTCCATTACGAGCGCCACCATATAAACCGACAACACGGCCCCCTCGACTTGCGCCACCCCGCGGTCGAGCGTCGGTACCGCGAATTGCGCGACCAGGACACCGACAACACGGGCTCGGAGGACGAGCCCCAGCCGCCTGCGCTGGCGGCAGCGTCGTCCTCGTCCGAAGACGAGGATGGGGCCGAGACGCCGACGGCGGAGGCATACGCGCGCCCACGCCCGTTTGTGCGCGGTGCAGTGTGCATACATCCTCAGGACCAGCGTTGGGAGGTTGCCAAGCGCAACCTGCGCTTCGTCCAAGAGCAATTGGACACGGAGATGGCCAGCGCTGTGCAGGGCGCCGTCATGAGCGAGGGTGGGTACATTGCAATGATGAACGCCATCAAGGCCCTTTGGGAGCAGATGAGCCCCCATCCCGGTCCTGATCCAGTCGAGGTCAACTGATGGGGCTTGAGAAGCGGGGGGGGGGGGGGAAAGGGGGGGGGGGCGGACACAAAAGAG
>Ga0213868_10002450_pt1 | contig 17812 bp, 22 predicted proteins | sample PICome_9_FD_160087 | JGI IMG/M metagenome (GOLD analysis project Ga0213868, IMG submission 160087) | Coastal seawater microbial communities near Pivers Island, North Carolina, United States - PICO127 | ecosystem: Environmental > Aquatic > Marine > Coastal | place: USA: North Carolina...
TTAAAGTAACAATTTCTGTCTTTAAATTAGCTATTTCTTCAGCTTCTTTGTTTTCGTTCTCATCTTTGGGTTTTGATCTTAAATTTAGATATAGAATGCCCAAAGTTGCTCCAAGCAATATTATTAGTGTTATTAATAGAATCGTTTCCATGAATTAAAGGATATACGTGATATTTGAGAAATCAACTCAATACTAGATTATTGAAAAATTATACTCTTACGTATATCTTTATAATTAAACTGAACTTATTATGAGTAAAAAAAAATCAAAAATCAAAAAAATTGTAACTAACTCTTCTTTTAGTAAGATTATTCTTGAGAACTTCAAAGGATATGGAAAAAATACGACTATAGAATTATCTCCTGGCATAAATTTAATATATGGAAAAAATAGTGCGGGAAAAAGTTCTATCATCCAATCATTGAGATTAATGAGACAAAGTCTTCTGTTAAAAAATTCTAACACCCCACTTATACCTCTTCCACCTACTGATTTATCTTTAGATGGAATTATTCAATTTCCAGAAGGTATAGAAGGACTTGTTTATGCTAAAGATAAATCAAGAGAGGTTAGGCTTGGTCTAGAGATAAAAAGAGATAACACTAATACAAAGAAAACTCTATTGAATACTGTTATCCATGGTTTCAAAGTACAAAAATCAAAGGATGATAATTTTGCTGATTTAACTTCATTAGTGCTAAAGAGAGATTCCTTGGAAAACAACGAAATAAAAAATGAGACAGATATTAAAATAAATTTTGATAAGAAAAACTGGTTTAATAAAGAAGATAAATTTGGAAAATTTTTAGAAGATATGAGTGAGTTTTCTGGTCCATTTAATAATTCAGATGTTGGATGGGTATTTGATGAGACTACAGATACAATTTTAGATAAAGATATTTTTTATGAAAATGGTAAAATTGAAAAATTGAAAATAGTTGGTGTTGAACAATTATTTGATGAAATAATTAAAGATAAAGAAAAAAATAAAAAGAAAATTGATATTTATATTTCTGGTTTTTTTAAAAAAAATCATCAAAAAAAAATAAAGTACCCATAAGTCAAGAAATTGAAAACGATAGAAACGTTATAGATATTAAAAGAATTAAAGAAATGTATAATTTTATTAATTCCCCAGATTTTTTTATCAAAGAAAAATTTGTAAATTATTTCACAAAAGATATAGAAAAAAATTCTAAACTTGTAAGATTCAAAGACCAGCTATTTGATACAGTCGCTTACGAAAAATTTATTATTAAAAATAAAAAGAAAAAAATGAGTTTTTTTATAAAACCAAGTGGCTATTTAATAAACATTTTAAGCACAGGTTTACATAACAGACCCTCATTTAAACCCTATTTAGAATTTAATGATTTTTATGAAAATTACTTAAATTTAGTTCGAAGTCATCTCAGCAGTATAGTTGTAATTCCAGGATTACGTCAACTTCCAGAAAGATATCACAAACGTGGTTTGCAATCGTCTTTTGTGGGTCAATCAGGTGAAAATATTGGTGAACTTGTTCACAACCCAGAAGCTCAAAAAAGAGTTAATAAATGGTTTAAAATTTTAGATATCCCTTATGAAATAAGAAGTGTAGAGGAAAAAAATTATTTTTACCTTCAAATGAAACCAATTGGTGCAAACTACTGGATAAGCTACCGTGATGTTGGATTGGGTTACTCATTATCTCTAAGTTTCATACTTACGTGCTTATTGGAAAGTAACAAAACTATTTTAGTTGAGGAGCCTGAGGTACACCTTCATCCAAAACTACAAGGTGATATCATGGATTTACTTTTATACTCATCTATAAAAAGAAAAAATCAATTCATCGTAGAAACACATAGTGAAAATATGCTTTTAAGAGCTCAAAAATGTATTAGAAGAGGTCATACAAAATTAAATCCAGAAAAAAGTAAATTAGAAGTTAATAAAAACGATTTAGGTATTAACAATGTTTACAGAGAAAATAACACGTCTTCTGTTCAAAAAATTGAAATTGATGAAAAAGGTGATTTCAGAACTCATTGGAGAGATGGTTTCTTTTCAGAAAAATTAGATGAATTATTTTAATGATAACTACTGTAAAATTATCCAATAGGTTTATTAAATCTATTATTCTAGAAGATTTTCTTAATAGTCAAAATATTACACAATTTTTCGCAGAATTAATAAAAGATGAATATGTTTATTTAATTTGGGATAAAGAATATTTTTCTAGACTTTTAAAAAAATATAAAGATTTTCTAAATAACTCTAATTTTAATAAACACATACGAATATTAACAGCTTTAAAAAATAAAGTTCAATATTTAAATAATAATATTCCAATAGATATATATTTAATATCTAACTCAGAAAAAAATATAAACAAAACTTATTTTAACCTCAAACAAATTAATAGGATTAGTGATAAAATAAAAAAACAAATTAAAAATATACAAGATGAAGCCTTTAGAATAACGCTTAGAAGGTATCAGTCCTACGAAACTACTATTAAATCAATAGACGTAAAAAAAGTTCAACATAAATTCAATAAAATGCTTTTTATTTCAAATGAAATTTTAATTTATGATAAATATATCGGTTCTAATTTAATTTTTCTAAATAAAAAATTTAAAGAATTTAGACCACATAAAAATGCAAACGATTACGGTTTAACTTTAAATTTTTTAAACAAAAAAATATTCCAACAGTCACCTCTTGATCTAAATTGCAAAATTTATACTATTAATAAACAAGATAAATCATTTTTTGATGATATAGAAAAAAATTTACCTCTTTTTAAAGAATGCACCAAAAAATATATAAACAATGCAATAGGTACTTCCTGTACTTTATTTTTAAAAAAACATAGAAATAATGATAAAATTTCTGAGGATTTTTGGAAAGAGGCTCATGACAGATGTTTTGTATTTAGGCGTGACCATGAATTTATTGCTCATTTAAATTTAGATGTTGGTCTAGACTTTATAAAAAAAATATCTCCGACTGTTAATAAGTACACTTTTACTCCAGGTAAAAGATTAAATTTTGAAAAATTTATTGAAGGAGATCTTAAAAAAATAATTGAAATGTCTAATGATTGGGAGCAAAAAGTCGCTTAGATTCTAGTTAAAATTGAAATTATTTTCACATTAAACCTTGATATCCTAAAATTCACGCATATCTATTAATCAGCTAACAAATACTACAATTTTTGGCCTTTTTTAGCCATAATATTGTGTTATAAAATTAGCAAGGCAGCATATGATATATGCTAAACTTACTAAACGGTGAGCTGCCCACCAACACTAACAGTCTAAATGCAGATGCTATAAAGCATCAGCTCTTCCATCATTATCTAAACCATAAGGTTAGTGATATTCCTGATAATAAAATCAAATCAGATAAAACTGTATTAGAATGTATCGTTAGCTCTTTTAATAAAGAATATAAGCCAGAAACATATTCTAGAAAATCTCATCTAAATTCAAAGGTTTCGGATGACTCATTAGAAGATATTAGATCTGTGGCTCATTTAGCTGTTTGGGAAGCTACACAAAAATATCTATGGGGAATAGATAAAAAAATAAATAATAAAAAAATTCATATTGAATATAAAGAAAAATATGATTTTTGTGTTTTTGCAAGTCAACAAGTTAAATTTAAACTACGAACACATCTAAGGCTATTAAATACAAATAGAATTTGTGGAAAACTACCTGACTCAGATGATGTAAGAAATGCATATTCGAAATTACCAAAAATAAAATTAGAAAATCAATCTTTAAGTCAAAAAGATTTCAAAAAAATTGCTGATGAAAATAATATTAACTTAGATATAGTAAAACTAGTTGATGACTTTATTACAACAAAAACTAATTCAGGTGATGAAGAAATTAAAAATGAATATGAAGAAAATAATGGAAATAGATGGGAAAAATTAGAATCTGAAAATAGCAACTACTTTAAAACTCATCAAGATATAGATAAGCAAGTTGAAAATAGTTTACTTGTTGAAAAATTTAATAAAATCAAAATAGATTTTCTAAATAATATTTCTTTACGTGACAAAGAAATACTAAATCATACAAAATTTAAAGAATTTAATAATTTAAAAGAATTAACATTAAATCAACTTGGTAAGAAATTTAATATTTCTTCTGAAAGAGTCAGACAAATAGCTGAAACACGGTTTGATGAATTTAAAAAAATAATAAAAAAAAACAAAAAAAGTTTGGAAATATAATAATCACGGATATCTCAATAATATGCAAACAAATAAAAACAAACATCAACAAAGGAGGTTACGTTCAAATAACTTTTCTAGCTTTGGTAAAAGCAGCTGTCGAGTAGCGGTAACGCCTCGTACCCTTGGTTCCTTTCTTTTTCCTTTCATAAATATCCAAGGGTCTTTCTCCAACTGCTCTACCAAGGCTAAAAAAGTAAATTATTTAAATAATAATTCACTAGAGGGTTCTTTAACTTAATGACTATGAAACTTTATATATCCCCAAATTATTCTGAACATGATGAATATATCACTATTTCAAAAAGTGGTTTTTTCTTCTCAGCAGAATTCATTGAAAAAAATAAACTAACAGCAAATGAATATTGTCAATTTTTTACATCTTCAGAAAGTGATTACAAATTTGGTGTTGCTTTCTCAAAAGAAAAAAATGAAGGTTCTTTTAAAATAATAAATACAATGAGAGGAAAGTATAAAGATAAAACTATGGCCAGAAGCGTTACTGCCTCTGCTTTTTTTAACAACACTCCAATATTCAAAGAACTTACTAAGAACCATCAAAGAAATAGATTTAGTCTAAAGTTTGATAAAGAAAATAATTGTTTTATTTTTTATGTAATTCCATCATTTGAAATCTCAAAAAAACCTAATGATATTCCAGGAGATATAACAGGTATTTACAAGTGTTTTAATAAAGAAAAGCATATTTTGTACATTGGTAAAGGCAATATAAAATCAAGAATTAAAGAGCATATTACTAAGGGATGGGATTTATTTAGAGTCGACTACTCAGTAATTAAAGATAAAGATGAAATGTTTAAGTACGAGTCATATCACTTAGAACAATATAAAAAAGAAAATGGTGCTTATCCTTCTGAAAATATAATTGGAGGCAGAAGACACAATTGATCATTTCCCCTTTCACAATAAATTTCATCTTAATCATGATGAAAACAACTCTAATTTTATATGGAGTCCTAATATTTTATATATTGGGTAGCTTTGGAAAAATTCCAAAATATGCAATGAATTTAATTTGGTCATTTAGTGCAGGGGGCTGTTTATTCTTATCCATTGGGCTATTTTTAAACAACTATCAGTTAATTAAGGGTGGGTTGTTTATAATTATAATATTAGCTCTTCTATTAATGCACACTTTACTAATCAAGCACCACCTATTTAAAGAAAGGCAAGATGAAAAGATTAATCCAAAACAATAGATCATTAGATTGCCCAATATGTGATGGCACAAAGAAAGCTAAAGTAATTAAAAATGTAGCACAAATTGGAAAATATCATATTGGCAAAGAGATTATAGAGGAATGTAAATTTTGTACTGAAAAAAATATGAAGCAGGTTTATGAACTTGATGGAGATACACTTCATTAATGACTAAAATTTTAACTGTTGAAGATATAGAAATAGAATTTGAAAAACAAAATCCCTCTACCTCTTGTAAGTGGTGTATTTATTTAAGGGTAAGGAAAGATGATAAAGAAAAACTGTTATTAATGTTTAAAACAGATAACAAGCCTTATGTTAAATTCACATATGACTCTGGCAATATTATCACTAATTCTAAAAAAACCTTAAATGAAATTTTATCAGAAACAATGGGTGCTGTAGATGATTTGAGAAAACTTGAAAAACAAACAAAGGAGGATTTTGAAAAATAAAAAAATTAAAGAACCTACTAGCAATGGTTTAACTTTAAAAAAAATGAAAGCCTATCAAAAAAGAGCTAAAGGAATTAATAAAATATATTGGCAAGGTAGAATAGACGGGCTTAAAGGATCTTTGAGATATTTAAGTTATTTAGAGAAATTAAAATAATAGGTACATTTGTTTGGGAAAAAAATTTATTTATAATGTTCCATTAATATCAAGTTGGATTCATTCAACATCTTCAAAATCATACACTGTTTTTTATGACCAATTTAATGAAGCAATTCATATACCTCAAAAGTGGGTTAATGATATAAAACAAGTTGAATTTAGCGAGTTATTGGCCTCATCTATTGGTCCTTTAGCTTTATATTTTAGTTGGAAAAAAAAACATAAAGAAGAATTTTCAGAAATTGCCTCGGGTGTTTTGGCCTCAAGCTTTATTCATGGAGATCCAATTGGGACTATCACATCAATAGTTGTTTTGGCTTATCGCTATAATCAATCCTCAAGCAAACAAGAGCTTCGTAATTTAAAATGGGGTGCTTTCAAGGGTGGAGTAAGTGTTGGAGTTTTTGCTATAACCGTTAAAGTTATGGGTATATCAGTCTTGAGTTTGTTAATTGGTTTATGTATGACAGCAATTATTAGAAAATCAATTTCAACATTAAGATTTTGGGAATATTTAAATTTTATTAGAAATTTAAAATTTAAGATACCAAAATTAAAAAAGAAAATTTCAAGAAGAGAATTTATTTCACTAAAAATATTCGAGCAAAAATATTCTTAAAACAGTAACTTTTGGTCAAAGTTTTATTACAAAATATTTTTTAAATATGAAATTAAAATCATAAAATTGAACAAATTTTTAAGTTAATTTAATCAATATAAGCATGCACAACTGTACAGGCATAATGTTCTAAAAACTTATTATTATGATAATCGTATTTAGACATTACTATTCGAGGTTTTTCTTCCCCTTCAAATAGAATTATTTGAAATCCTAATTCGTAATCTTTAAATCTAGCAGTGAAATAATCTTCACCTGTATATAATTCATTGCTTTTTATGGTTTGAAATTGACCTTTTTGATCATCAAAATAATGAAATGCTGTAGACTCTAACTTAAACTCTAACGGTTTATACTTTCTTCCAAACAAAGCTGATTTTAGATTAAGACAACTAATTTCAAGCCCTTGATCAGCAAATGATTTATTTGGAAATAAAATTAAGATTAAAATGATTATTTTTCTCATTTATTAAAATCATAGAAATCACTGATTTCTCTAAATTTATGTCTTTCTCTTCGCCACAAATAAAAAAAAATTAGGATCAATAAAGGTTGTAAAATAACAAAAATAAGAATGTTAATTAATTCATAACTCATCCCAGTATTTTCAGCTATAATTTCAAGTACTAACACGCACCAGTTAAAAAAATCATTAATCATAATTTTTTATGTGAAAGTTCTCTGCAAAGCTTATTTGCTTCTAAGACTGACGGAACAAGTTTATCTAATTTCCAACTATTATTTCGAATATCAAAATATCTATCTGCTTTAAAATCTAATCCATCTACGATCTCAATTTCATATTTTTGAAACTCATCATAAAATTCTTTTAGAAAATAAACATATTCCTTAATAGGATAAGAGCCTAAGCTTAGATGAACACGGTAGCCCATTAAAAAAGGAGATATATCTTGAACTGAAGCTGTTATATCTTCACCATTTATCTTAATTGGAATATTCTTATTTAATAATTGCTTAATGTCTCCAGGTTTCTCATAGGTATAAACAGTAAATGTATTATATACTTTTTCACAATTATCTTCTGCTCTTATCCAAAAGTTAAGATTATCCCCGTGGGTAACCTCTCCACTGACACGAGCAAATGATAATGTTTTGTATCTATCGATAGTCCACTCAGAGGATTGAGCTTGGTAAGCAATAACTAATAAAAATAAGAATAAATGTAATGAGATAAAAATTGCAAACCGCTTCAAGATTTAAGCTCCACCTTAAAACCATCACTTTTTAGAAGTGATGTTATTTTATCTAATAATAAACTGTGATGAGTATTGGGGCTTACTTTGAATTTAAAAGTTTGTTTGTAGACTGGGGTAGAATTACCATATGAGATGAAAGTTGATACATGACAATATTTGTTAATATCGTTTATTTCCATTAATTAGCGCTCCTTATGGGTTGTGTTTTTGAAAGTAAGTAACTTGTAGTTAGTAATAGTGGTTCCAATCCTTTCTCGAGGGAGTTGCCTACGTGATAACAAGGAAGATAATGAAAAAAGACGTAAACAGGATGAAAAAAGATTGGAAATCCAATGCATCATACAAAATTACATTTCAATTTGTTTTCACTAAGTCAAAAGTTTGTTGAAAAAAAGAAATTAAATATTCTCTATACCTTCTAATCTTGAGTGAACAGAGTTTACTTGATATGGAATTGAAGCTTCATGCTCAGGTAGCTGAGTATTCGGAAAACTCAATGAAATTGCAACCAAAGGTTCATCAATGTTATTATCTTTGTCTTTGTTGCTATAATATATTGGATAAATATTTAAATTACCTCTTAATGGAGATCTATTGTATCTAATATATCCCCTATTCAATCTTTCAAATTTTTTTTCATCTTCAGTTGCGTTATAAATTCTCTTTGCATTGTTAATATTACTTAAATAATTCTTGAACTCATTTTCAGTCAAATCTACGGCTTCATGTGGCTCTGTTGAAACTATACTTAAGCTAATTTTATTTTGCTCTTTATTTGTTCTCGCTTTTCTCTCCAAAAGATCTACTGCATAATTATTATTAATCATAATTTCGTTTTTACTACCATTTCCAAATAAACTGACTGTAAAATTGGTAAGTTCTCCATGTTTACTTAAATTTTGTATATATCTAGCAATGTCAGATAATTTATGGGACTGATCTGTCTCATAAAAATTGCATTTATTCAGATAATTTACCACATGATTAGTTTCAACATTTATCCATTGATAGGATTTTCTAAAATTTATCTCTTTAGTAAAATCTTTAACTATTCCATTGTAATAATCTGGCTTTTCAAGTTTACCTAAAAAATTTTCTAAATTATTAAAGTTATTTTTAATAATCTCTTTATCTTTTTTGAATGCTTTAAATTCTTTTGATACCCCTGAATAAGAAGTTCTGTGAGATTTTGAATGTCTCATTTTAGTTTTAGAAGTTATGGCAAGTATTTCATGATCTCTTACTCTCAATCCAAATTCCTTTGGAGTTTTTTTTGCCAACATCATGATGTTAAATTCATTTCTTAATTCATCAGTAGCTAAAGATATAAAAAAGAACCATTTAATTACGTTTCTTGTTGTGTAAAGACGACATAAATCTCCATACCCTTGTCTATAACCAAACCATCTTCCCATTTGCATTAGGGTGTCATACATTGGCATTTTTGCAGATCTAAGAAAATAACTTACAGATAGACCTTCAAGTGTAAGACCTCTAGAAAGTTTTTCACCACCTATGACTATAGTTTGCATCCCATAGCCCCATTCATTTAAAAAATCATCATAATTTAGTTCATCATTACTACTACCATTAAGTCTTTTTATATTTTTTGAGACCTCAATTATTGTCCAAGAAAGTCCTTTTTCCTCATTTAAGATTTCGTTAAAAGTAGGTAATCTTTCCTCAGCCTTATCTTTATACCTAACGAATTGTTGTTCCCATACTTCTTCTATTTCAGCTAAAAATTGCTCATTTTTGGAGGTAATTTTGTTTCTAAAATATTGAATTAAATTTTCAATTTGATTGTGAACTTTATTTTGTACATCTACAAATCTAGATGCATGAATTAACATAGATTTATGTTTTGTAATATGCCCTCTCATATTTCTTATTACGCAAGATATAACAAACGAAATAACCGCCTTTCGTAAAGATGGGGGAATTGGATTTTCCATGCTATCATAAATAGGCTCATGATCTTTTTTATGAATTGGTGGCATCCATCCTTCACTGCAATCCCTATCTTCTGGGTAAAGTGAATGATCATTTACAACCTCAAAAAAAGGGTTTTCATCAATATCTTCATTTTCAATTTCTGTATTTTTTAGAACTTCTTTAGGAAAAAGTTTTTCAATACCAGAATGATTTGAAGGAATTGGTAAATCAATAATAAAATTTTTAGGAAATAAATCAGGCCCATGTTCTTTTGTAATACCATCCTCATGAATAAAAATATTTGCAAATGGAGTTGCTGTATATCCTATAAAACATTTTTTTTGATGTATGTTGAGTAATTGTCTAATTAATCTATTAATAGTTTTTGGATTATATTCATCGTTAGGTTCACCAGTTACAGGATCCCAGTATTGTTCACCGGTATCAACTGATCCATTATCTACCTCATCATCTATTACTAATATAGGTTGATCTTTTATAAAAGAGTCTACTCTTCCATCAAATTTTGCTCTTAATTTAAATGGTTTATCAATTACAATTCCAGCTCCGACACCATAAATATTACAAAAGTGTTTAATTACATTCTGTAAAACTGTTTTATTTTTTTTTAAAACCATCACCTTTATACCACCTGATCGTATATTTGCATGGTTTGCAGCAGATGTTTTAAAATCTCCGTTAATAGAACTATTAGTTAAGCAGTCCATTCCAGATAATTTTAAATCTCTTCTCCTCTTAAAAATTTGTAAATATTCTTTTGCTCTTGTAATTTGAGTGTCATAACCCAATAATCCATCATCAATTCTTTTTTGAGTTTGTTGTCTTAGATTTTTATGAAGACCAGATAAAACAACAATATTTTTATAGCCAGCATCAACTGCTTTGTTCAATAAACCAATGAAATTTGAAGTTTTTCCTGACTGAACACTTCCTACCACTAATCCTCTTGAGTCCCATGCGCCTTCTCTTAAAGGATCCTCAATTCTAGACATAATTTGATCAGTTGTAAGATCAATATCATTTACACCACTAATTGAATATTTTAAATCCTGTGTTAGATAATCTCTATATGTTTCCCAGTAAGGTCTTTTTTTTGAATTATCATACCAATCCTCATGACCTTCATCGTTTGTTATTATTGAAGAAGTAGAACTTTTAACTGACAGGGCATCTTTTAATTGTTTAACTAAAGTATCTCTAAAACTAAAATTTTTTAATTGAAATAAATCAATTGTTGCTTGAACAATTTCTAAAATTTTATTTTCATTTACCTCTTCATTTTTTGGAAATCTTCCTTCAATTACCTCTAAAGAGGTTCTATAAATCTTATCATAATCAAGATTTTTCATAATCTAATATTAATATAATTTAAAATGTTTTCTCAAGAAATTAATCTTTATATTAACAGATAAAAAGTTGATCAAATTATATTAAGCTGTCATATTAATATTAAATATGAATATAACCACAAATAATGATTTGGAAAATCTAAGATTAATTGAAAAACTTGAAAGTTTTTACTTAAGCCAAATTAGAAATTCATTAGGAATAATTTCTGAAGTTAAAAACGAACTTGAGTCGCAAAATAAAATTATGAATCAGTTTCTAAACCCAAGTGATAGAGGTGCAATTATTTCAGAATATAAATCCTTTTTTGATATAGGTGCAGAAAGAGTTATTTATAATCGTTTAAGTAGACAAAATCAGTTAGGAACACCTAATTCTGCACCAATAGGTGCTGATCTTTTTTTTGAAAAAAATACTACAATCTTTGAGGATGGTACTTATGACTTGCCAGTAATAATTAGTTTAGATTTAAAAACTGTAAGGGCAAATGAGGGTTCTGCAATTGGTGATGTTTGTGGAGATATTCCTGTTGGTGTAAATCAAAACTCCTACAAAACACAAATTAAGTACAACGATGGTCAAATTAGAAATTATACCCCTAGACTACAACCTAGTTATAGAATCAATAATAATGAGGCAATTGTTTTGACTTATCTAATAGTAGTTTTATATGAGCTAGAACCTGATGTACAAAATCCTCAGCGTATGAATGTTTTAATGATGAGCTCATTTTGTATCCCTAATGGAAAATTAGAACCAAATTATAAAACTAGAGTTTTTAATCCTGGTAAAAGCGGTAAGTTATCACTATCACCAGGACAAGAAATACATGGTCCAGGAAATCAATTTCATGAAACTAGATTAGAAAATACTTCAAGAGGATTACCAAGTAGCCACCCCGATCTTTTAGCTAATTTAAAGAAAAAATGGAATTGCTCTAATTTAGATATTTATAATGCCACTAAAAATGAAACAGGAAAATTATTAGAGTTTGACAATTTAGATGGACGATTTGATTATATGGATTGTTCTTCTTTTGAATTATTTAATTCTGGAAAAAAAAGATATGATGTGCTGTTCTTTGATAACAATAAGGCTGAAAAATATTTACCTAAATTACAATTTTATAAGGATAACTATTCTTCTTAGGCAGCTCTTCTTAAAGATTTAGACTCAATCATTTTTTTAATTTCTTTAGCAACTTTTTCAGCCAATAAAACAGGTACTGCATTTCCAATTTGCTTATGCATGCTTCTAAATGTAGCCCCTTCAAATACAAAATCATCTGGAAAAGTCTGTAAGATCGCACATTCTCTTACTGACAATCTTCTTTTTAAATTAACATGTATCTCAGGACTTGTAGCAGTTAATGTATCACTAGGAGTATCCCAGTTTGTAATTCTTAAAGATTGCTCAAACTGAATTTTCTTTTTAACTAAGGTTGTTACTTGCTTGTCATATTTATTATCAAAACCTAAAAGTTTTTTTAAACCTTTCCAGTCATCTGGGTTTGGAATACTTCCTGAATTATTATCTTTTCTAAACCAATGGCCAGCTGTATGAGCATATCCAAAATGCTCGTCTACCTTCTTAGTAGAAATTCCAGCTTTTTTTCTCCACTTTTTTAAATAGTCACAAATGTCAAATTGATTTACAGGATACTTTCTTCCCCAAAACTCATCATGAACATTAGTATCTCCTACATGATTATGAATAACTCTATTGTTTGAATAGAACACTTTATTAGTTAAAGGAGCCTTGGATAGGAAACCAATTGCGTCTTTTGTGGTAATATGTTTTTCAAGTACTTCAGCCAACATATGTTTTTCAGTCAATGGGGCTTCATGGGTTTGTTTCGGAAATTGATTATCTAAACCTAGTCGATTTCCTATTATAAAAACTCTTCTTCTTGCTTGAGGCACACCATAATCAGCTGCATTTAAAAGTTTATAATCAACCTTATATCCAATACTTTTAAAATCTTTAATAATCTTTTGTATAACTGCACCTTTACCAAGTGTTAAAATTCCTGCTACATTTTCTGCAACAAAGTATTTGGGTTTCTTAACTCGAATAACTCTTAACATTTGTTTATAAAGTTTGTTTCTACTGTCATCCACACTTCGTCCAAGATTTGCTATGGAAAACCCTTGGCATGGAAAACCGCCTATCACTACATCGGGATTGTCAGGCATATTGTTGGTTCTTATTTTCTCAATATCTCCAAGAACAATATGATCACCAAAATTTCTTCTATATGTTTTTACAGAGTCTGGGTCAAAATCATTTGCCCACATAATATCAAAACCAGCATTTTTAAAACCTAAATCCATGCCTCCAGCACCGGCAAATAAAGATATAATTTTAAGAGGCTTATTTTTCATGTTTCGAATCACTAATAACTTTATATGATAATAAAATATCTATAAATATCTATAATACATAATAATTATTTATAACAACTTTGAAGAATACAGTTATCCACATATGAAAAACAATATTGAAACTGATTACCTTATATTTGTTTCCTCTGATGGTAAAAAAAATGGATATGATATTTTTAATGATAGAATCAGCCAAAATCTTTGGCCAATATATGTCAAAACTCCTCAATTAATTAATGTTAAAGTTGGAAAAAAAATAATTTTTTATATTGCTGGTAATGGTATTAACTCACAAAACTTTGTTGCTTCAGGAATTATTGATAAAATTGAAGACCAAACAAATACTAACAGTGATCCAAATCAAGAATTTAAACAAATTCTGTTTAACGTAAAATTTAGAGATATTAAAAAATTTGTTAATTATATTAACATTAAGGAACACTTAAATAATCTTTCATTTATCGAAAAGAATAAAAGAAAAATATATGGCTTATATTTTCAAGGTGGTGTTTGTAAAACAAACAAACAATCTTACGAATATATAATTAAGCAATCTTAGATTAAAATTATTGATTACTTTTCGTGATAAGTTAAATTTAATTTATGGAATTATTCTTAATATTAAAAATTATATTTATTATAGGAGTGGTTATTGCAGTTTATGCAATTGCTAAAAATTTAGATATTATCAAAATTATCTTAGTGTATTGGAAAGACTTAATACTTGGTCGAAAGTAATTTAGCTAACTTTTGGAGTTCTTTATTTTTAAGAGACGATTTTCCAACCATCATACAAAGTTCTGATTTTAAAATATAACCATCATTTATTATTCTAAGATTATTTGCAGCAAGTGTTGATCCAGTGCTAGTGATATCTGTTATCAACTCCGAACTACCTGTAAATGGTGATATTTCAGTGGAGCCCATCGATTTGACGATAGAGAACTGCGTTACACCCTTACTGTAAAAAAATTCACGAGTTAAATTTGGATACTTGGTTGCTACTCTTAATCTTCTCTTCTTTTTATCTTTAAATTCAAATGCCACTTCTTCAAGGTCTGCCATTGAGAATATATCTATGAAATCATTTGGAATCGCCACAACTAGTGTTGCTTTTCCATAAAGATAACTTTTAAATACTTTAATATTTTTTTGGATATTTATTTCACTTTCTTTTAACAGATCTAATCCTGAAAAGCCCATATCAAGAGATTTGTCAGCTAATCTTTCAATTATTTCTCGTGCATGAAGATATATAATTTGAATATTTTTCTTTCCTTTAACTGAACCAAATAAATCACGATCTCCTCTTTTTGAGATTAGTTTTAATTTATTTTTCTTAAAAATATTTAGAACATCTTTTCGAAGTCTACCTTTGCTAGGAATACCAATTTTAATTAAATCTTTCATAGAATTATAGATTAAAAGCAGCTCCAACTGCTGGGATTTTCTTTTGAGATCCAAGATCTGAGATCAATCCATCATAACGGCCGCCTGCGCAGCAGTTAACCATTTTAGAATTTGATTTAACATCAATTTTAAAAACCATACCTGAATAATATTCAAGTTGTTCACCAAATGAGGTTGAAAACATTACATTCAACTTTGATACTTTGTTGGCTGAAATTGGAAAATATTTTTGATCAACAACAAGGTTTATTTTATTTTTTTTAAAAAACTTATTTAATTCTTTTGCAGCATTATTGATTGGACATTTAATTTTTAAAAAAGATCTTATTATTTTTGATACTTTTTTACCCTTACTTGCTGTTCTTGGGTCTTTCATTTTAGTATCAAATCTTTTTAAAATTTCACCAATAGATCTGCCAGCAATGATTGTTGATGGGTCCTTTTTTAATAAATCTAAAAAAATTCTTTTATCCACCTCTACTACTGTTGGATCAATATCTGCGTTTGTTTCTAATCGTTTTAATAAATCGTTAAAATAATCCTCACGCCAAAAGTGTCTTAATAATCTTAATTTCCATCTTGCTGGTATTTCTAATTTTGAAATCAACAATTTAAATATCTCAACATTACCAATAGTTAATGTACCTAATGAGTATTTTAAATTTTGAAGTGATTTTAAAGAGGTATTGATAATCTCTTTGTCATCATTCTTTTCATCTTTGGATCCTAAAATTTCAAATCCTATTTGATTTCTAATAATAGAATCTTTTTTATTTTGTGACTTTCTGTAAGCCTGACCACTATAAAAAATCTTCTCTTTTCCCTTTAAGTTGTTCTCTAAATATCTAAGACATGATGCAATGGTTAAATCTGGTCTAAGGCAAAGCTCACTTCCGTTTTGATCGTTAAAAGAGAATATAAACTTTCTAAAATTCTCCCCAGATCGTTGAACGATATGATTGGCTTCAATTACTGAAGGTAAATCAATATATTTAAACCCTTTAGATTTAACTGATCTAAGGATTTTTTCAGATAATTTTTTTGATTTCATCAATTAAGTTTTCTTTTGGGAACGTTACTTGATTGTTTTCACCTTTAACTCCTAAAAGGTTTTTTAAAGTAATCGTATTATCTTTAAATTCATTTTCGCCACAAATAACAGCTACTGGGCATTGTCTTTTATTCGCATACGTTAACTGTTTGCCAAGATTTTTTTTACTGTCTAAAAATATTTCAGAGTTGATATTATTATCTCTTAAAACTTTTAAAATCTCATAATAATTTTTTAAATATTTTTCGCCCATTACACAAACAATTACAGGTTTGTTTTCATCTACTTGAATTTGGGAAAGCTGTTCAAGACAAAATACTAATCTGTCAATTCCAATGCTAATCCCTGTCCCTAAAAAGTCTTCTCCTTTAAACTTAGATACTAAATATTCCCCGCCACTACAAACTGAACCTGGATCAATAACTTTTCCTTTTGGGTTTTTTACTTCAAATGTTAAATTAGTTTCAACTATAAAACCTGTATAAATATCAAGTCCACGAATTTTAGAAGAGTCGAATTTAACCACATCAGCATATTCGCCATAGCTTAATACTTTTAATAAATCTTCAGTTTCCCTAATACCTTCCTCTGAAAGTGTATTTTTTAAATTAGACTTTAATTGATCTAAATCTTTAATTTTTAAAAAGTTAATAATTTCAGATGCTTGATCAACACTCAACTTTGCGCCAATGGTTACGGCCCCACTATCATCAGTTCTTTTTTCTGTTAATAATTGTTGAACTCCACTAATTCCAAAACCAGGTTTATCCAATTTATCAATTGCTCTTAAAACTTTCTGTTTTTGTTTTTCATCAGTTATTTTTAATTGATCCATTAAACCTTGAACAATTTTTCTATTACTAATATTAACTACAAATTGATCCTTTTTTAATCCACATTTTATTAGTGTACTTGCAATTAAATTACATAATTCTGAATTAGCCTGAGCACTATTAAATTTACCAATAATGTCAGCATCACATTGACCAAAACTTTTAAAACGACCGTTTCCTGGTTTTTCTCGTCTATATACATCTCCTACTTGATATCTCTTATATGGGTTAGATAATTCTAAATAATTTTGAGCATAAAACCTTGCAAGAGGATTTGATAAATCATACCTCAAAGAAATTTCTTTATCATCTTCGTTAAATGTGAAGATATCTGCCATGGGGTTACTATCATCTTCAGCTAGAGAATTTCCAATATTAGAACTCAACTCCATTGGAGATGTTTCTAAGGCGCTGTATCCATAACTTATATAGTTATCTTCAATAACCTTTAGTAATTTTTTTTTAAGAGATAATGTTTTGCCCCATCTGTCTTGAAAACCACTAGGTAAGCCTGGTATTAATATTTTTTTATCTTTATTCATTTTTTTGGTACGGTAGACAGGGCTCGAACCTGTGACATCCGGCTCCACAAGCCGGCGCTCTACCAACTGAGCTACTACCGCATTCTTCTTGTTTTTATATTATTTTTGTGTGGATTAAAAATTATATTATAAATAAATAGCCTACAGGCTATGGAAACAGATTCTATGAGTACTTTTTGAAGTCTCTCTATATGTAATATTTATAATCATGAGCATCTTTTAGACAATAAATTATAATTTTCAATACCTAAATACAAAAAGGACGTTATCTTATTTTTCAAAGATAAAACGCCCTTTTAAATATGTGAAATTAAAGAACTAATCTATTTTTTTTAGATTTATAGCTGAAGGGCCTTTTGGACCATCCTCCATCTCAAATTCT
>Ga0213868_10002452_pt1 | contig 17799 bp, 15 predicted proteins | sample PICome_9_FD_160087 | JGI IMG/M metagenome (GOLD analysis project Ga0213868, IMG submission 160087) | Coastal seawater microbial communities near Pivers Island, North Carolina, United States - PICO127 | ecosystem: Environmental > Aquatic > Marine > Coastal | place: USA: North Carolina...
GTATGTCAGTCATTGTCCCTCCGACCGAAATTCGGCGTATCAACCTTAACGAACCTGTGTTCGGGTCGGTGAGAATTTTTCGTTGAGGGTTCGGGGGAGTCGGTTGCGTACCGGGAGTCGCGACGTTGCTCGACTTGCCGATCGTGGCCAGCCGGGCCACCCTTACTCACCGGTGAGCGCATTGTCGGTCAGACAACGCATGCCCCGACCCCGAGAGCGGTGCTGCTAGACACACACCTTGAACCGTTGGGTTCCCAATATCGTTGCCCGCATGTTGCTCGATGGAACCGTTCATCCCGACTTCGGAGGGTTGACACCGCTGTTGTCGAAATACCTCAATGCGGACGGTCGCTTCGGCGGGTCCCTCTGCGTATACCACCGGGGTGAGAAGGTGGTCGATGTCTGGGGCGGCCGGCGCGATGAGCAGGGCGGGCGATGGGCCGAGGACACGTTGGCAGTGAGCTTTTCGACCACCAAGGGGATCACGGCAACGGCGCTGCACGTCCTCGCCGACCGAGGCCTGGTCAACATCGACGCTCCGGTCGCCACCTACTGGCCGGAGTTCGCCGCTGCGGGCAAGGAGTCAGTGACCGTTCGCCAGCTACTCACTCACACGGCCGGGCTACACAGGCTGCACGGTGTAGTCGACGACGCCTCTGAGCTCCTCAACTGGGAGCATATGGTGTCGGTGCTCGCCGCCCAAGCGCCCAATCCGGCGCCCGGAACGGGACCGGGGTACCACGGCATCACGTTCGGGTGGCTGGTCGGCAATATCGTGCGGAATGTGTCAGGGATGTCGTTGTCAGAATTCATCGACACCGAACTCGCAGAACCGCTCGGCCTAGATGGCCTCTACATCCGCACCCCGAAGACGGAGCGCAGCCGGATCGCCACGCTCAAACCCGACGTCAACGGCAGCGAGGGTGCCAAGGCGCAGCAGCGGATTGATCGACTTTGGCGGATCAAGTCGCTTGAGCCGATGGCCGACGCGTTGCTCGTCGACGGATTAATGGAGATCCTACGTGACGACCGCGGTTACGGCGCTGAGATCCCCGCTGTTAACGGCACGTTCACGGCGCGTTCGCTCGCTCGTCTATACGCCGCGCTCGGCGGTGGTGGCGCGATCGATGGGGTGCGGATCATGTCAGAGGAGTCCGCCGCTCGACTCACCGAATTGCAGGTCGACCAGCGCGACTTCGTGATCAAAATCAACATGAAATGGCGGCTCGGGTATCACCGAGCGTTCACGGTAGGCCGACTCGCCAAGCGCTCATTCGGGCACTTCGGATTCGGCGGGTCCGGGGCGTGGGCCGACCCGGAGACCGACTTGGCGGTCGGGTTCGTCACCAACGACAACACGCGCACCTCCACCCCCTTCGCCGACATCCGCCTCATACGTCTCGGCGGACAAGCACTCAAACTCGCCCGCTCTCGCTGATTTGCCGTGATTTAATGCGTCCTGGCCCCAGCAAATCGTTGCGTCTTCAATGATTTGCCGGTGCCGTGACCGGGCAAATCAGGTGGGGGCGGGGCGTGCGCCGCGTTGGAGGTGGCCGGGGCGATCGCCGGTCAGTTCGCCGTTCTCGACGGTGACCCGTCCTCGCTTGATCGTGGCGACATAGCCGTGTGCCGGCTGCATTAACCGCGCCCCACCCGCCGGCAGGTCATCGACCAGCTGCGGCGGCTTCAACGCGAGACGCTCATGATCGATCACATTTAGGTCAGCGAGGTACCCGGGAGCGATCACGCCTCGATCACGCCAGCCGACGTGCGCAGCGGTCCGCTGTGTCTGCTGATGGACCACGAACTCAAGGTCGAGCTGCTCGCCTCGCGTGCGGTCGCGCGTCCAGTGAGTGATCACGACCGGACCATGCCCGTTCGCTCAGATCCTGCAGTTAAATCCGGTGCTTTTCAGAGACTTTTTGGCGAAGTCCAAGATGAAATGCGTTTAACGGCTCTGGTGGCACCTAAAACGCGTAGGCCTTCTGGACGGGTTCTACGAATGGAAACTGGGCGACGCTAACGGTCCACGCAATGCCAGCGGCGTGCCACTCAAGCAGCCCATGTTCATCCACAGCGTCGACGGCAGCCCACTCGCAGTGGCAGGCCTCCGGGCGGCGTGGAAGGACCCATCAGATCCCAATCATCGTTGGCTGCACAGCACCACGTTGATCACTACTGCGGCCAACGACCTGATGTCATCAGTGCACGATCGGATGCCGGTACTTATCCCGCGAGATCGATGGGACGATTGGCTCAATCCAAACTATGACAACATCGACGCCTTGTCGGACATCTTCACCTCTACCAATGACAGCATCCTCAAGATGCACGCTGTCTCTGCCAAAGTAAACGACGTTCGCAACAACGCCGCAGACCTCCTCGCCGAGATATAAGCCGTCCGCTTCCGATCAAAGTTCAGCGATGATTTGAGCAGCCCAACCTTCAAGGTCGCTGCGTTCAACATGGGTCGCAGCATTCGCAAACGAAAGTTCGCTCATCTCATTGGTTGGCACCAGATGAATATGGGCGTGCGGCACCTCGTAGCCCGCAATCATGAGGCCAACCTTTTCGCAACCGAAAGCCCGCTCCTGGGCTTTAGCGATGCGACGGGACACATCGAACAAGTGCGACGACAACTCCGAAGAGGCGTCTATCCAGTGATCGATCTCGTCGATAGGTACGACGAGAGTATGTCCCGGCGCCATTGGATTGATCGACATAAATGCAACACAGCGGTCATCGCGATGCACAAAGGTCCCAGGAATATCGCCCTTGATGATCATGGTAAAAATGGTGCTCATACCCGCCTCACAGTACGCGCCCCCTACGATCGAGACGTGACCATCGACGGCGAGACCGCTCAAACACCCGCGAGCAGCTCAGACAGTCTCTTCGACAATTTGTGGACGGCGCCCAATGCCTTCACGCTCCTGCGGTTGCTGTGTCTGCCGGTCTTCCTCTGGCTCCTGTTTGCCCAAGGCAACCGAGCTGGCGCAGCGTGGATGCTCGTAGCGCTCGCGAGCACCGACTGGATCGACGGCTATCTAGCTCGACGTTTCGACCAGGTGAGCGAGTTCGGCAAAATCTTCGACCCGACCGTCGACCGTCTCTTCTTCTTCGTGTCGGTTGTCGCCATCCTCATTGACGGCAGCATTCCTGTCTGGTTCGCTGTCGCAGTGTTGCTCCGTGAGGTAGCAGTAGGGGCGATGATGGCGATTGCAACATTGTTTTTCGGCATGGAACGATTCGATGTCACCTGGTGGGGTAAAACCGCGACCTTCCTGCTCATGGCAGCGGTTCCCAGCTTCTTAATCAGTGAAGCGGGCGTGTCGGAGTCCGACTTCTTTGCTGCCGTTGCGTGGGCAACAGGAATCCCCGGGCTCGCCCTCAGCTACTGGACCGGCATCGCGTACGTTCCTCAGGTACGAGCAGGACTAGCAGCCGGGCGCCAAGATCGCGCAGACCGTGTTTCTCCGCGGCAGTGATTCTCGCTACGGTAAGTAGCGATGAACGTTCCAGCTGACCTTCTCTACTCATCGGACCACGAGTGGATCCGCCAAGACGGCGATGTTGTGACGATCGGCATTACCGAATACGCCCAGGATTCGCTCGGTGACGTTGTGTTTGTCGAGGTTCCCGAGCAGGGGACGGCTGTGGTGTCGGGCGACTCATTCACTGAGGTCGAAAGCACAAAGTCAGTCAGCGACATCTACGCCCCGATGTCGGGCACCATCTCATCCGTCAACGACGCTCTCGAGGATCAGCCCGAACTCCTCAACAGTGACCCTTATGGTGAGGGTTGGATCTGTGCAATTCGATACTCCGATGCTGGCCAACTTGACGATCTGATGGACGCCGGCGCCTACAGGGCCCTTACCGAAGGCTGAACACATGAGCACCTATGTCTTCTGCAATCAATGCGGCCATCGCAACCCGCCGGAGAGTACGTTCTGTTCGAGCTGCGGCGAACCCTTGGATTCACTTGGTGATCGAACCATCACCCTCACCGCAATCGATCCCCTGCAAGACGCCCCTGGGTCCGGAGACGATATTGTTGTTCCGGTCGGTGATCTCTCAACCGAAACTGGAGTCCTTATTGTCCGTGCCGGGGCTCAAGCTGGCGCCCGGTTCTTGCTTGACGAGGATGTAACCCGAATGGGACGCCATCCAACCAGCGAGATCAGCCTCGACGACATCACCGTGTCGCGACGACATGCCGAGATCGAGCGCACGTCCGACGGCTACGTCGCCAGCGATGCCGGCTCACTTAATGGCACCTACGTCAATCAAGAGCGCATCAACCGAATTCTGTTGCATCACGGTGACGAGGTTCAGATCGGCAAGTTCAGGCTGGTTTTCTTCGAGCGCAACGATGGTTGACCTGCCCGGCAAGACCGCAGCGATGTCACATCTTTCCATCGGCGAAGTCCTTGCGCTACTACTTGAGGAGTTTTCCGATGTCTCGATCTCAAAGATCCGATTTCTCGAAAGTCAGGGGCTGATCGACCCTGAGCGGACGCCGTCGGGCTACCGCAAGTTCTACGACGATGACGTCGAATTACTGCGCTGCATTCTGCGAGAGCAACGCGAGAACTACTTGCCGTTACGTGTCATCAAAGACCGACTTGATTCAGGTGAGATAGATCCCACAAGCGAAATTCCCCGTCCACGAGGAATTCGCAACATGCCCGATGACGATTCTGTTGCTGGTCACCCCGCGGCTAATCCGATCGCATCAAGCGGGCCAGCGCCACTGACCGGCACTGAAGCCCTTTTTGCCCGGACTGACCCCGACAGCACAACCAAACTCGTGGCCGAGTCCAACGCCCAGGTCAACGATCAAATGCCGGCCGACACAACCGTTTCGCCCTCAGCGAATCCAGTCGCCGACGACAAGGCACCATCGTCGCTGCCCAGCGCTGCGTTGACACGTGACAAACTGTGCGCGATGGCATCAATCGACGCAGCTGTGCTCGCGAACCTCGAGTCCTACGGCGTGATCACAGGTCTCAGCGGAGCGACCGACATGTATGGCCAGGACGCTCTCGAAGTAGCGACAATAGCCAAACAGTTTCTCGACGCAGGCTTCGATGAACGTCACCTCCGAGGATGGAAAGTCGCTGTGGACCGAGAGGCTGGCCTCTTCGAACAAATGATTCAACCGCTGTTACGGCAACGCAATCCGAAGTCCCGCGAGCAAGCACGCCAACAACTCATCGAAATGGAACAGATCGGCGGCCAACTGCGCTCTGCCTTGATGCGATCGACGATGCGCCAGCACTACGAAGACTGAGTACGATTAGAAGCGTGATCCCACTAGATCTGGTCGGCGTTCGCGTCGAAGTGCCGGCCAACACGCCCATGATGTTGCTCCGTGAACAAAATGGCGACCGAAGGCTGCTCCCTATTTACATTGGCAGTCCCGAAGCCTCTGCGATTCACTACGCCCTTGAGGGAGTCGAGCCGCCGCGACCGCTCACGCACGATCTCTTCTTATCCACATTAGGCGAACTAGGGGCAGCAGTCGACCAAGTCGTAGTCACAGAAATGCGCGATCGGACCTTCCATGCCGAGGTGCACCTCTCAAGCCCATCAGGAGATAAAATCATCTCAGCGCGACCGTCCGATGCCGTTGCTCTCGCTGTTCGATGCAATGCACCGCTCTTCGCGACCGACGAGTTGATGGAAGCGGAAGCTCAAGAGGCGCCCGCCGAACCGGAAGTCGATGCTGCCGAAATTATCGACGACTTCAAGGACTTTCTCGACAACGTCAGCCCCGAGGACTTCGAGGCTTGATAAGACCCAGAGAGACGAAGTCTCGATAAAAGGTTGACGGTCGCGCGACCAATCCGTAAGGTTCACGATCTCACATCGCTGTAACTACGAAATTGTGGTGCCACAGCCCAATCTTGTTTGCTCGTTTGAAATAACGAACCGGAGGCAATCACATGACACGTATAGCAGGGACCCCGCTGTCCGACGTCGACAAACGACTCGCCGAATCGCTGGGCTACAGCGGCACACAAACCGCTAGCGTCGTCGGCATCTCGTATCGCCAACTCGACTATTGGGCCCGCACCGATCTGATCCGGCCATCTCTCAGCGATGCAAGTGGCAGCGGGAGTCGCCGACGGTACTCCTACACAGATCTTCTGGAACTTAAGACGATCAAAAAACTGCTCGACGCTGGGATCAAGCTCGAGCAAGTCCGCAAAGTGTTCGACTATCTCCGCAAGCACGTCACCACCGATATCGCCTCGGCACACCTCGTCATCGAAGGTGAAAGTGTCCAGGTCTGCGACGACGGCGAACTCATCGACGTGCTAAAGAACGGCCAGGGTGTCCTCAACATGGTGTTCTCCATGAGCGGGATGAAGAACGAACTTGAAGCCGACGTCGCCGACATTGCCTCGGAAATTCTCGAAGATCAACCACATCGCCGAATTGGCTGAAAACCACATGCCACTCGAGCGCTCACCCCTGGTCGAGCACCACCAAGCTCTTGGCGCCAACCTCGTCGAGTTCGGCGGATGGGAAATGCCCATCGCCTATCCATCGGGCACCGTAAGCGAGCATCTGGCATGTCGTAGCAGCGCCGCCATGTTCGACGTTTCCCATCTCGGCTCAGTCCGCATTTCAGGCGACGGCTCTTTTGACCGGCTCCAGGACACCCTTACCAACGATCTTCGAAAGATCAGGCCGGGGCGAGCGCAATACACACACCTGCTCGACGCGAACGACGCATCCGTGCTCGACGACATCATCGTCTGGTGGCATCCCCGGGACGATGGCGAGCCCGATGTATTCGACGTGATGCCAAACGCGTCCAACACTGATGATGTGCTCGCTGCCCTCGGAGGCGTCGAGACAACGCACGATCGAGCCGTCATCGCAGTCCAAGGCCCTGACGCCAATACCATTCTGGCCACGGTGTTCCCCGAGGCGGCCGCCACCGGTCGCTTCTTCGTGACTCACTGCGACTGGCGCGGCGCAAAGTGCGTCGTGGCAGGGACGGGTTACACAGGGGAGCGTGGCGTCGAGATTGCTGTCCCGACGGATTCAGCCGGATCGCTGTGGGACGCTCTCCTCAGCGCAGGAATCGCTCCCGCCGGCCTCGGCGCGCGCGACACGCTCCGACTCGAATCGGCGCTGCCACTCCACGGCCAAGAGCTCGGCCGCGGTATCACCACGTTGCAAGCAGACCTGGGCTGGGTTGTGGCCTGGGAAAAGCCAACTTTCATCGGCAAGAAAGCGGCAGTGACAGAGCGTAGAAATGGCGTTACACGACGTCTGTTTGGCATCGCCACCGACGGGCGGAGGCCAGCTCGCACCGGTTGCACTGTCGTCGTCAACGGCGCTTCTGTTGGGGAAGTGACCAGTGGCAACTTTTCACCGATTCTCGGGCACGGCATTGCATTAGCATTCCTCCCACCGACGACGGCTGAAGGCGACACGGTCAACATCGACGTCCGGGGTAAAACCCTTGTGGGTCGCGTTGTCGCAACGCCGTTTGTCTAACTGATTACTTACCTGACTTTTTTGGAACAGCGGCTTTTTTCTTAGGCGCCGCCTTTTTTGCTGGCGCTTTCTTTTTGGGCGCCGCCTTTTTTGCTGGCGCTTTCTTTTTGGGCGCCACCTTTTTTGCTGTTGCCTTCCTCACAGCCTCAGGAGCCGCCGGAACGGATGGCTCTGGAACCAAAGGTGTTCTGGTCGTGCCCGGCCGACGAAAGCCACCAAACAAGCCACCCGCAGTTTCGGCAAGTTGCGTAAGCGGGCCCAGACGGGCCTGGAGTTCACCGAGGATGTCGCTGAACTGGCCCAACTGATCAGGGAGTTGCGTGAACGCCGGCGTAGTCAGGGTCTTGGCCAGCCGCTCAAGACCAGGCGCTGCAGCAATGGCCGGGCCGCTGACAACCTGCATCATGTCGTCGGCAGCCTTCACCGTGCGAGTCACTTGCGGAACTACTGATCGGATTGGGCCTTCGACGTCGGTCACCAACCGGTTGATTCGTTCGGTGGTCTCGTTCAGGTTTTCCATCGTTCGATTGAAGTTTTCAACGCCGCGGAGGAACTCGTCGACTCCCTTTCGAAATTGCTCAAAAGATTGCAGCGTGCCAGCGAGTGGTGCTGCGAATAGGTTGAACATTTGCGAGAGCGGATCACTTTCAGCCACGACGCCAACCTACTTCGCGCAGACTAAGTCACCCTGATTGCTGGTGGAGTATGACCTGACTCCGCTATTGCCGGCCAGGTCATGTTGAATGCACTCGATGCGGCGTCAGCCGCTTGCGTACGCCTCAAGCGGCTCGCAACTGCAGACCAGGTTCCGATCACCGTAGGCGCCGTCGATTCGCGAAACAGGGGGGAAGTACTTAGAGACCCGGAGGCTATCTATTGGGAATGCGCCGGTTTCACGGCTGTAGGAGCGATTCCACTCTCCGAGCAGCTCCTCGGACGTATGCGGCGCGTGCCGAAGTGGGCTGTCCTCAATGGCTGACTCTCCAGACGCAACCAGGTCGATCTCGCCCTTGATAGCAATCATCGCAGCGCAGAACCGATCGATCTCGCGCAGCGTCTCGCTTTCGGTCGGCTCGATCATCAGGGTTCCGGCGACGGGAAAGCTCATTGTCGGGGCATGAAACCCAAAGTCCATTAGCCGTTTGGCTATGTCGTCGACGGACACCTCAGTTTCTTTGGTGATATCGCGGACATCAATGATGCACTCATGGGCTACACGTCCTTGCTCGCCGCGATACAAAACCGGGAAATATGGGTCGAGCTGATGAGCGATGTAGTTAGCTGACACGATCGCAACACTGGTGGCGTCACTCAGGCCAGCAGCGCCCATCATCTCCAGATACATCCACGGTATTGGCAGGATCCCGGCCGAACCGAAATTGGCCGCCGATACCGCCCCGACTGGTGACTCCGCATCCAGTGGATGACCGGGAAGAAACGGCTCGAGATGGCTGCGGACCCCTATCGGACCGACGCCTGGCCCACCCCCACCGTGCGGAATGCAAAACGTTTTGTGCAGGTTGAGGTGACTCACATCTGCGCCGAACTTACCCGGACGAGCATGACCAACTAGCGCATTGAGATTTGCGCCATCAACGTACACCTGCCCGCCAGCATCGTGCACTAAGCCACACAACTCACTGACCTCAGCCTCGAACACGCCGTGCGTCGACGGGTACGTGATCATGATGGCAGCCAACGTGTCGCCTGCATCGGCAAGTTTGACTCGCAGATCAGCCATGTCGACGTTACCGCGATCATCACAAGCGACGACCCTCACGTCCATGCCAGCCATCACTGCACTCGCCGCATTGGTTCCGTGGGCGCTCGACGGGATCAGGCACACCGTCCGCTGACCATCACCGTTCGCTCGGTGATAGGCACGAATCGCTAACAAGCCCGCAAATTCGCCTTGGCTACCTGCGTTGGGTTGCAAGCTCACTGCGTCATAACCAGTGATAATCGCCAGTCGATCTGCAAGGTCGCCGACCATCTCGACATAACCATCGGCCTGACCTAGGGGAGCAAAAGGATGCATGTCAGCAAATTCCGGCCACGTGATCGGCACCATTTCCGATGTTGCGTTGAGCTTCATGGTGCACGACCCGAGAGGAATCATGGTCCGGTCTAGTGCGAGGTCACGGTCGCTGAGGCGACGCAAGTAGCGAAGCATCTCATGCTCGCTGTGATAGCGCTCAAAAACTGACTGCGTGAGGAACGCATCAGTTCGCCGCAGCGCTTCCGGTATGCCGTCAGGTGCTAAATCTGGGTTCTCGACGGGCTGCCCACCAAGTGCAGCAACGACACTCGATACTGTCTCAAGTGTTGACGTCTCATCAAAGGTCAGTCCAAAAACGCCATCGTTGACCCGCCGAATGTTAAACCCGGCGGCCAACGCAGCGGCGACGGCCCCATCGACATCCCCGGAGCGCACTGTGATGGTGTCAAACCACGTTTCGTTGACCACTTCAAGACCAGCAGCACGAAAGCCTGCTGCGGCAACCGAGGCGAGACGATGCACACGCTCGGCAATACGAGTTAACCCTTCGCGGCCGTGCCAGGCTGCGTAAAGGCCAGCGATGTTCGCCAGCAGTACCTGCGCAGTGCAAATGTTCGATGTCGCCTTCTCGCGCCTGATGTGCTGCTCCCGGGTCTGCAGCGCAAGGCGGAGGGCTGGCCGACCAGCAGAGTCTGCACTGACACCAACGATGCGCCCAGGCATCGATCGAGCAGCTTTCTCCCGCGCTGCCACGAACGCTGCGTGTGGACCACCGAAACCCATCGGCACCCCGAAACGTTGTGCCGAACCAACCGCAATGTCGGCGCCCATCTGGCCCGGAGAAGAAACCAGCAGACACGACAGGGGATCGGTGAGAACCGCAGCGATCCCCCCCATTGTGTGCACCTTGGCGATATCGGCGGTCCAGTCGATAACAGCGCCCGATGAGGTCGGTGCGCTGAAGAGCGCACCAAAGACCCCGCTGGCGTCGACCTCATCAAGTAGCGAAGGCTCGCCAATCAGGAGTTCGACCCCTACTGGCTCTGCGCGCGTCCGGAGCACAGCCAGCGTTTGCGGGTGCGTGTCCCTGTGTACGAAGAACCGCTGTGACTTTACCTTTGACTGACGCCTCGCCATTGTCATGGCCTCTGCAGCCGCTGTTCCTTCGTCAAGGAGCGATGCGTTCGCCACGTCAAGGCCGGTCAGTTCGGTGACCAAGGTTTGGAAGTTCAGAATCGCTTCCAGCCGACCTTGACTGATCTCTGGCTGATAGGGCGTATACGCGGTGTACCAGGCCGGATTCTCCAGTACGTTGCGCGCAATAACCGGAGGAGTGATTGTGCCGGTGTAGCCCATCCCGATCAAGGAGGTAACGAGTTGGTTCTTCTTGGCGATTGCCCGCAGCCGGCGCATCGCCTCAGGTTCGGTAACTGCCGCAGGGAGCTCGAGCGGCTCGCTCGAACGAATCGTGGCCGGCATGGTTTGCTCAAGCAACGTTTCCAAGGAGTCGGCACCGACCACGTCGAGCATGTGAGCTACATCTTGAGGAGTCGGGCCGACGTGGCGTCGGACAAATTCATCTGTTTCGAATAGATCACTGAGCGGTGTGGGCATAAGTGGCTCCTAGGTGCACGAAGTAACGTGGTAGCGGCCCCCGCTGTCATCGTTGCCTGAGAGTTTTGATCCCCGTGGGCGGAACAAACGTCGTCCAATGGACAAACGATTGGTCACTTTCCAGCGTGCCTCACTCGAACGGTCCGGGTGCTTGAGCGATTGCCGGGGTGGTTTGCGCCTTCAGCGCCGACCAACGTGCCGGCTCTCCCGATCGAGTGGATCGGCGTTTCAGTTGTTTTTTGAAGGTTAGTGCCTTGACACCGATGTGCGACGATCACACGATGAACATTGGCACGATCAATATCTCCAACGTCTTGCAACGCAGTCGAATCTCGCTCAACGGCGAATGGAACGTCATTGTCGATCCCTATGAAATGGGTTACCTCAGCATTCTCGGAGATCGCAATCGTCGGGGCTTCTTTCGCGACCACAAGCCGCGCCATCCAGGTGATCGAGTGGAGTACGACTTCGATTCATCACCAAAACTGACCGTGCCAGGGGACTGGAACACACAGGATGAGCGACTGTACTTCTACGAAGGCACTGTCTGGTATCGACGCATAGTTGAGGTGTCCGCCGTGCAGGTGGCCACGGGTCGAGTCTTTTTGCACATCGGGGCCGCCAACCACACCAGCCGCGTGTTTTTGAATGGCGAAGAACTGTCCACCCATGCAGGAGGTTTCAGCCCGTACGCGGTAGAGCTCACTGGCCGTCTGACTGTCGGCACAAACTCTTTGGTTATCCAGGTTGACAACCGTCGTGAACCTGACCGGATTCCTGCAATGCGATCAGATTGGTGGAACTTCGGCGGACTGACCAGATCTGTCGATTTGGTGTTTGTACCTGATGTATTCGTGCGACACGCCTGGCTGACGATGGCTCCCGATGGGCGAGTGATAGGTGGTGTCACGTTATGCGGTGGCGACTCCGACGTTCGACTTCGCATTCCAAGCCTCAACCTTGACACCAGGGTCAAAGGTGCCTTTGAGTTAGATATCGCTCCGGATCGTTGGAACCCTGGAGCACCTGTTCTGCACGAAGTGCACTGGAGCTGCGAAAATGACCACCTCACCGACGACGTCGGATTCCGCACAGTTGAGACAGACGGCACCGACATCGTGGTTAACGGCACGCCAACGTTCTTGCACGGGATATCAATCCATTCCGAGACACCATCAGGCGGCCGACGAGCAAACACCGTCGACCATGCAACGACACTGCTCCGTTGGGCGCAAGAACTGGGCGCCAACTTCGTTCGGCTTGCTCACTACCAACACGACGAACATATCGTCCGAGAGGCCGATCGTCGAGGCATCCTCGCCTGGTGCGAACTACCCGTGTATTGGGGCATCGAATTCAATCGAAGCAACGTGTTAGGTAACGCCCAAGAGCAACTCGAGGAGCTGATCGTTCGAGATCGCAGCCGTGCAGCCGTGATTTTCTGGTCGGTCGCCAATGAGACCTTGCCATCCACGGAACGCACTGCATTCCTGACAACGCTTGCGGAGAGAGCGCGCGAACTCGACCCGACCCGCCTCATCAGCGCCGCAATGCTCACAATCCCAACACAAGAAGTCGACCATCTCATCGACGACGCACTCGGTGCAACGGTTGACGTCATAGCGATCAACCAATACCTCGGGTGGTATTACGGCGACCGCGAGACCATTGCGAAAGCGACATGGCGCTCCATTTTCGACAAGCCGATCGTGTTCACCGAGATGGGCGGTGGAGCCAAAGCCGGATTCCACGGTGACGAAGAAGAAATCTGGACAGAGGAGTACCAAGCGGCCCTTTATCGAGCCCAGATCGAAATGGTCAGGGCTAATCGAACCGACAGTGGGGGAGAGGTGGCCGGACTTTCTCCGTGGATTCTCAAAGACTTCCGAGCCCCCGGACGAGTGCTTCCCGGTATCCAAGACGGATACAACCGAAAGGGCCTGCTCAGCGAAGAAGGCGAACGAAAGCTCGCCTTCGGTGTTCTACAGAGTTACTACGGAGAAGCGGCAAACTAAACCTCTATTTTCCCGCTAGATCGCTTGCGACGCTGAAACTGAAACGCACGACCGAGCAGCGAGAAGCCGTCAAGCTGTGTCGGGCAGGACCGCTAGATGCTCCGACAACGGGTCGCTGTCATGCACCGGACAGACTCTGATAATGGAGCTGATGTCGTTTCCTGCTCGCCTCGAATCACTCGCTTTGGAAGATGCTGACCGGCTGGCCGTCACCTGCCTTGATAGCTCACTGACGCGTCGTCAGTTGCAATCGGCAGCCACACGTCTTGGACGCACGTTGCAAGGCCTGGGAGTTGGCGTTGGCGACTACGTCACCGTCTCGTTACCGAATTCGACCGACTGGTTCGTTGCATATGTGGCGTGCTGGATGATTGGAGCAGTACCGCAACCAACGTCCGCAAAGCTCCCGCCCCGAGAGCTCGCCGCAATCGTGGAACTTGCCAGGTCCAAAGTCGTGATCGGTGCACCTGACAGCGCTGTTGATCTCCTTCCGCCGACCGCGAAGATCCTGCCGCTCGATTATCAGACTGATCCGAGTCTCTCCGACGCCCCGCTACCAGATGCGACGTCTCCAGCATGGAAGGCACCCACGTCTGGCGGCTCGACAGGCAGACCAAAGCTGATCGTGTCGGGAGACCCCGCTGTGTACGACCTCGACCTTCCACTCCCGCTCGAGTTGCGACAGGGGGGTGCGCTCATGATGCCTGGACCTCTGTATCACAACGGGCCCGCAGTATGGGCATGTCAGGCGCTCCTCGCTGGCAACCACGTTGTGTTGCTCCCTCGATTTGATGCCGAGTCAACACTTGCGTCGATCGAGGCTTACCACTGCGATGTGGCCTACATGGTCCCGACGATGATGAAGCGCATTCTTCGCCTCGACGACAGCCTTCGCTTGGGGTTTGACCTCTCCTCACTGCGAGCGGTGTGGCACCTCGCTGAGCCCTGCCCTGTGTGGCTGAAACAAGCCTGGATTGACTGGCTCGGAGCGTCGCGTATCTTCGAGCTGTATGCGGGAACCGAAGCTCAGGCAGTCACAACTATCACTGGGGATGAGTGGCTGAAACACCGCGGTTCAGTGGGCCGTGTCACCACTGGCGAAATGAAGATCTGCGACGACGAGGGAATCGATTTACCTGCTGGCGAGGAGGGCGAAGTCTGGATGCGCTCTGAGCGAGAGGCGCCGACCTACCAGTATCTCGGTGCAGAGGCTAAGACCTTGGACGGTGGATGGGAATCACTTGGCGACGTCGGCTGGTTCGACGCCGACGGGTATCTGTATCTCGGCGATCGCGCGGCCGACATGATTTTGAGCGGAGGTGCAAATATTTATCCGGCGGAGGTCGAGCATGCCCTTAATGAACACCCGGATGTGCATTCTTGCGCCGTGATTGGGCTGCCAAACGACGACCGAGGAAATGACATCCATGCCATTGTTGAGGCAGACGAGGCTGTCGTGGAGCGACACGACTTGTTGAGTTTTCTGGCGGAACGGTTAGCGGCATACAAACTGCCGCGCTCGGTCGAATACGTCGAGCACCCACTCAGAGACGATGCAGGCAAGGTCCGCAGATCAGTGCTCCGCACCGAGAGACTTGTTATTTAGGCCTCAGACCGCTGGAGTAAACGACGCCTGATACTGCGGCGTCGTGTTGCTGCAGTCATCAATTGCCTTGACATATGGGTATGGATTCACCGCAACTCCACCTCCGGGGTGAATTTCAAAGTGAAGGTGTGCCGTCGCGCTGCTGCCGGTATTGCCCACGAAGCCGATCACATCTCCGGCTTGGACCTCCGTTCCGACCTCGATGCCGGGGGCGAAGCCACTCATGTGTAAGTAGGTGAAGTAGGTTCCGTCATCTTGGGCGAGGCGTAGACCATTGCCAGCCAACGCACCAGGTTGATCCCAGTATTGCTTGCTGATCGTGCCGTCAACAACGGCGTAGAGGAGGTTGCCTTCAGCGGCAATAATGTCAACGCCTACATGCAGCCGGCCACCCCCACGAGGTGCGTGCCAGGTGTTGCCGAAGTAGCACTGACCTTGGACTGGGAAGCGTTCCATGGCAACGTTGCTCGACGAAGACGAGGGAGTAGCGCTCGACGCTTCCAAGCCCATCTTGTCAGCTGTCTCCTGAGTGATCGTTCCCGTCACCGTGAGCCCGTGAGTCTGTTGGAACTTTGTGATCGCCGAGGCCGTTGCGTTACCGAATGAGCCGTCTGCGCCGCCGAATAGGTTGATCTGGGAGTCGATGAGAAGCTGCTGCATAACGCGCACTCGCTCGCCCCTTTCGCCTTTAACCGCGAAGCCCTCTGGTGTACCAGCGAACCCATTTGGCCCCGATGACGGGGTGCTCGCCGTGATTGATACACCGAGGTAGAGGATTTGCGCACCCTGCTCGGTGAGCACGCCGGTTGAAGCGATGCCGTTAACGCTCTGGAACGCCAGCAAGGAAGACTTCGTTGCATTTCCGAAAATGCCGTCGGCACCACCGCGGACGACCAGTCCTGTATCCATCAGTGCGTTTTGAAGATCCTTTACTTTGTCGCCCTTCGCTCCGACGGCGAGGCCAACGTACGGGTTGCCTGACGCTGCCGCCGGGGGAGTAGGAGCTGTTACGGGCGCGCCTCCCAACCCAAGCTGCGCTGCCGTTGCTTCATCAACTTCGCCGGAGGGACTCAGACCGTTGATCTGCTGATACGAAGCGAGCGAACCTTTGGTTGCATTACCGAACACACCGTCTGCTCCACCGCGTACGTTGGTACCCGACGCGATCAACGCTGCCTGAACATCCTTGACGAGGGGCCCTTGTGCGCCAACTTTGAGGCCCACATATTGGTTCGACTCAGTTGGCGTCTCAACAGGGGGAGTCGGGGCCTCCGCAGGAGCTGGGGGTTCCGTGGGGGCCGGGACAGTACCGAGTGCGAGCTGCGAAGCTGTAGCTTGGTCGACCACACCAGCAGAATCGAGCCCGTTGGCCTGCTGGTATGACGCAAGGGCTGCTTTCGTGGCTGCACCGAACACTCCGTCGGCACCGCCAAAGACATTAACCCCTGCGCCCAAAAGCGCGGACTGCAGATCCTTCACGAGGTCGCTCCGAGCTCCTTGGGCAAGGCCCACATAAGGATTCGGCGTCGTGGACTGGGTTGCCGGCGGGGCGGGCGCGGAGGCTGCCGCCGGAACCGTGGCCGCTGTTGCGACAGCATCCGACAGCCCGAGGCTCTCCGCCGTTGCGGCGTCAACGACGCCGGAAACAGGCAAACCATTCCAGCCTTGGTAGTCCGAAACGGCCTTTTTTGTGCCGACTCCAAACACGCCGTCAGCGCCTCCTGGCACATAGACCCCGGCAGCCGACAGCTTTTGCTGTAACACCTTGACTGCCTCGCCCTGCGCACCCTGTTGCAGGCCGTCAGCCGCCACCAACGCAGGAGCGTCGCTGGAATCGACCTGAGTTAACCCGAGCGCAGCCGCAGTGGCTTCGTCGACTTCACCACTCGGGACGATTCCCTTGAGCTCCTGAAAGAGAACAACTGCACCACGCGTTGCGGGCCCGAACTGGCCATCGACGCCGCCAGGGACCGTGACGCCCGCAGCGAGCAACGCTCTCTGCACCGCCTCAACCTCAACGCCCGCCGCGCCCTGCCGCAGACCGATCATGCTCTGGACAAGTACTTGCGGCTGCTCGGGCAACGGGAGCGCCTCCGCAACGTCCCCCACCGCCGACCAGCCCACGGAAAGCAGAAGTGCGCCACAGGCGCCTCGCAGGACGACACGCGGTACACGGTGAAGACAGGGAAGCTGAATCATTGGGGTCACTGGTTTCGTCATCGTTGACCTCGTCCTCGCATACACCATTCATCGGTCGCCAAGACCTCCAAGTGAATCCCAGCCCTATAGAACACAGACCCGCAGCAAATCAAAACCGACGTATTCGCTAAACCGACTCACCTGTTTTTTGGTAAAACCCCAGCTCAGAGGGCACGAACCGAATTGAAGAAGACGTTTTGACAATCTCCAGAATATATGACCCTTACGTTACAACTAATTGACATAACGACAATTATCGGCGTTCTGGGTTCAGCCTCGTTGGCAGCGGCCCTTCTGATCCAGTAGGTAAAGGCCTATAACTCGCAACGTTCGAGCAGCTCTTAGTCGTTGTCCGCTCTCTGCTGGCACGCCCACGAGCCATCAAGTCAGCGCCGCTGCGAGTGAACGTCGCGACAACAACAGCAATACTCGCTCAGAGGGTCAACCCCTCTTCGCGCAGCGACTTTTTAGAATTTCTGTTGGTCCCGGTCGAGCTATTTCGTCATGACGTTAATCAGATGTACAGCCAGGCGCAGAGAATTGGACGTTGCGCAATGGTTGAGCGGCATCAATAAGCCATTTGAGAATTTCTTCGAGTTCGCGAACGGTGCGTTGACCGCTGGCAGCCAAATCTCGCTCAGTGTCCTCGAGCGCGCACGTCAAGGTATAGATGTCGTCGTGCAGGCGGTCGAGTTCGTCACGAGCAATCACTAACTCGTTATCGCTCAATTCCAGTTCGCGCGCCCGTTGGTTCGAGACCCAGTCCCACTGACGGCACCGCTGACTGCAAAACAGCTTCGGACGACCAGGTCCGCCCCGCAGCGGAAGAACGCGACGGCACCAGC
>Ga0213868_10002453_pt1 | contig 17773 bp, 24 predicted proteins | sample PICome_9_FD_160087 | JGI IMG/M metagenome (GOLD analysis project Ga0213868, IMG submission 160087) | Coastal seawater microbial communities near Pivers Island, North Carolina, United States - PICO127 | ecosystem: Environmental > Aquatic > Marine > Coastal | place: USA: North Carolina...
TAGAAGTAAACGCACCGCTAGAACTGATACTCGCTTTTTCTACTCCGTTGGCTTGGAACTTTATGTCCTTAGAAGAACCATCAGCGTTTAGTGTTAGATGTTCGTCACTTGATTTTATTGTACTCATCTATAACTCCTATGGTTTCGGATGGGCAGCTTTGATTGCTACTATGGCATCTTTGTGTGTAGTCGTGCCATTAATAGCATCATCGCTGATTAATTCAAATTGATTTAACGCATCGTATTTAGCTTTGCGTTTTCTTGCGTATTCTTTGGAATCGTATTCTGCTTGAAGTTTAATTATTTCAGCATCTATTTCAGATTCAGTAGGTTTTGTTTGTTCTGAGTCTAACCACTCCAACACATTATCACGAAGAATAAATGTTGAATCAGGCTTCAATGATAATATTGCTTCACCTCTTTTTATATCGTTTGCCATTCCTATGCTCCTATTTCCATAAGTGTTAGCGTAGAAGTTCCCGAAGTATCTCCAATAGAAATACCGCCACTTCCATTTTGTCTTATTACTTGTACATTGTAAGTTGTGGCTGAAGTAGTGCTCGGCTCGTCTAATACTTGCATATTTATATACGCTCTTGAGCCAGTTCCAGTATTGTTTCTACCAACTTCAGTATGGTAACTAGTGTTTCCACCAGTACAAGCAGTAGAACCTCTAGCTAATCGCCAGTTAGTTTGGTTTACACTTCCGCCATAATTAAGGTAAAGACCGCCTACCATTGTCGTAACTAAAATTTTGCTCGATGATGAAGATGGGGTTATAGTCAAAGCATATAATGTTGTATAACTGCTTGGGTTAGAAACAACTACAGAATGTGCAGTAGTTTCTTTTACTTGTAATATTTTGCCACCCATACCTGAAGGCAAAGAGCCTGTAAGATTTGCTGCTGGAATAGCTGTTAAACTAGCACCACTAATCGCTGGTAAAGCTCCAGTTAATTTAGAAGCTGCCATCGCAGCCATATGAGAATCATCTACAGCACCATCAACTAGTTCTGCCGAGTCAACTGAGTTAGCTGCAATCTTAGCTGCGGTTACTGAATCTGTGGCTAGAGTACCAGCATCTACACTACCATCAGGCAGTCCACCAACAGATAGTCCTGTTACTGTGCCTGAACCATTAATTACTATTGCCATTTGTTACTCCTATAAGCTATTTGCATCTACCATTTCTTGATAGGCTGTCTTTACTGAGTTAGTCCAAGTTGCATTAGCTACTGCCTGTACTCTAGCATCTTCACCGCTAATGTCTGTGTCACCCCAAGTGTCACCTGTTTTAGTGCTAGGTACTACAACGTGTCTATGAAATGATGATGACAATACTGCTCCATCTTCCATAACTCTTGTTGCTGTGCGTACTTGCACTTGCCCCATCTCCATTACTTCAATCTTATCTACTACTGTTTCTTTCGTTAAAGCCATTGCTTTCTCCTGTTATTAAATGTCCGTTCTAAGAATCCACTTAGAATAATTAAGATACAAAATAGCTACCAGAAACCATTATGTATTTAGTTCCGTTTACATAACTTGCATCAGTAATATTATTCGTATCTACAAATCGAAAAGTAGTATCAACATCTTGTACATAACCGCCTGTACTCCCACCATCAACTCCATTTCCGTGTAGATAAATAAACAGTCCATAAGCACTAGAAGCATTTGAAGAAGTAAAAGGTAATCCCGTTACTTTAGCTGGGCCTGATGCACTACTTATAGTCATTCCTCCTGAATACCATTGAAAAAATACTTGACGACCAATTTTAGTATAGTACCCTGTAGTATTCATACCTGACTGATTTGCCCCTTGTAAACTCGCAGTCCAAGTGCCTTCCTCATAATCGTCTAAAGTATTGGCTGCTCCTGTTCCGCCTATTGCTACACCACCAGTTACTGCAATACCAGTAGCAGTTGTTTCAAATTTTTTAGAGTTGTTATAATATAGTTCTACTTGGTTCCCTTGAACAAATTTGCCCATATATTCAGAACCATTAATAGCCATAATGCCAATTTGAACACCATTAGTTCTTAACTCTAAATTACCACTACCTGAATCGTGAATATAACTATCAGTACCATCGTGATATATTTCTAAATCATTACCCGCACCAAACCTAGCTTTAACATCATCATTAAAATCAACACCATTTGCCCCACCTACTGAATCAGCAGTCGTTGCTAGTGTAGCTGTAGCATCAGGTAGTGTAATTACCCTGTCTGTACTCGTATTCGGAGCAGTTATAGTTAGTACCCCTGTGCCTGATGCGTTACCTTGTATTTTAACTTTTGCCATTATGCTATCACCCAAGTTGAACCAGTAGGTACTGTGACTGATACCCCTGAATTAATTGTAATTGGCCCAGCAGTCATAGCGTTATTGCCACTCGTTATGCTATAGTTAGCTGATATAGTGTGAGCGTGTTCGTACAAACCTTTGTCTGTAGTGTTACCACCGCCTACTGCTGTCCAAGCTGAACCATCGTAAATCTCAGCACTCGTATCTGTTGTATTAAATCTAATGTAACCAGCAGAAGGTGAGCCATCTCTTTGTGCTGTTGTTCCAGCTGGTAAAGCTCCAGAACCTGTTGCTGATGTCTTAGTTACTACTGTTGATGGGTCTACTGATACTTCTGTCCAAGCACTACCGGTATAGACTTTCATCCTATCCGATGTAGTGTTAAAGTACATATCGCCTTCTGTTAGTGCATCACCATCATTATCTACTGATGGGTCACTAGCCTTACCACCTAAATAGGTATCATCAAATGCGTCTGCTGAGGCTGCTGCTGCGGCGGCACTTGCGGCGGCTGATGTAGCGCTTGTAGAAGCACTAGAAGCCTGTGTTGTTGCTGTGGTAGCCGAAGATGCTGCGTTAGTAGCAGAAGTTGATGCTTCACTAGCTTTTGTAGTTGCTGTACTCGCTTCATTAGTAGCTGTTGTAGCTGAACCTGCGGCACTAGCTGCACTTGTAGCGGCTGCTGACGCTGAACTTGAAGCGTTAGTTTCTGATGTTGATGCGGCTGATGCTGAACTAGAAGCAGCACTTGCCTGTGATGTAGCAGTAGATGCTGAACTAGATGCACTAGAAGCACTATTAGAAGCGGCAGTAGCGCTAGAAGCTGCGTTAGTAGCTTGAGTAGTAGCGTTAGTCTCTGCAGTTTCAGCATTAGTTTCTGCAGTCTCAGCGTTAGTTTCTGCAGTCTCAGCCGCAGTTTGAGCTGTCTGAGCTGAAGTTGCACTTGTAGCTGCTGCAGTTGCACTATTAGCGGCTGCTGTAGCACTAGCGGCACTATTTGCCTCTGCTCCTGTTATACTTGCGGCACTAGCAGCTGCTGCTGTAGCACTTGCGGCAGAATTAGTCTCTGCTGTCTCTGCGTTTGTTTCTGCCGTCTCTGCGTTAGTTTGCGCTGTTTGTGCGGCAACTTTGGCAGCTTCAGTATCTGCAATTAGAGCATCTAAGTCATAACTGTCAGCTAATACTGATGATGTAGCAATTCCGTAACCTCTATCAATAGCCATTGTTTACAATCTCCTAATTCTTCGTAATACCGCTAAAGCCCATCTCTTTCTTCTACTTAATTTCATAACCCTATCTCCTAAGTTTAATGTGAAACTCTCCCCATAAAGAGGAGAGCTCCGTGGTTAAACTTACGACGTAAGTTCTTGGATAGAACCCGGACGAATAACCTTAGTACCATAAACAGTATCAGCAGTAAATAAATCTGCAAGATATTCTTGCTTATACTGTGTCTGTGTACGAACCGCTTGCTGAGTTGCTAAGACGTGAGCGTCTCTTTGGAATAAGAACGCCTTCTCAGTATTACCAGTACCTACTTGAGTAGACATATAAACGTCTACGCCGTAGATTTGACCGATTTTACCTGTCTTAATTGCATTACCATCACCAATGAACTGCTGCTCAGTAAAGCGCTCTTCAGTCATTAGTGCAGTCATACAAGAAGGAGTAACAACTAGAGAACGACCTTCTAGAGGAACGTCGTTATCGTTAAGAGCTTCCAATCCTACTAGGATAGAAGCGTCCCAATCTGTTACACCTGTAATTACAGCATTACCCCCAGTTAGTGCAGAAGCACCGTCTAGATCAGTAATAATTTGAGAGTCAACTTGCTTCGCCAAAGCGTAGCCAGCATCATCGGTGTAGAATTTTCTCATTGAATTTAATGCTTGAAGCTCTGCAATATCTTCAATTTGAGTTGACCACTCAAAGTGCTTGTCAATAACTACTGCTGTATCAGTCGCTGTATCAGTAACGTAAGTAACAGTAGCGTCTTTAACTTTTGCACTTGCAGCGTTACGACCCGGTGTTGGGATGTGGATAGTATCGCCTTTTTTACCTGCGTGGTTTAGGTTACGAACTAGATTAGCCGCAACAAGGTTTGCTTTATACGTCGCAACAACTTCATCACTCCAAATTTCAGGAATGAACGCCGCTGCGGTCGTGATTGTCATATTTGCCATTTCAATTAACTCCTATAAGTTATATTAGCATTTTATTAAACAACCCTACCTTCAGCATAAGCCGCATATATTTCATCTTGTAATGACTCATACCGATTAGGGTTTTCCATTTTTAAGCGAATTAGGTCAGCACGTCTAAACGTCTTACCTCCTTTGCCTGAGCCTGAAGATGTTCTCGATTCTGCTGTTCCTGCTTTAAGCGCTTCTTTTCTTTCTACTTCTGCTTTCTCTTTGACTTCTCGCGTCTTACTAATCATAGACCTGTCTTTCCAGTTGGTCAGTAACTCGTTAGCCGCATCAAAATTATAAGCGTCAGCCGCTTGAAACATTTGCATACGAATCGGACTATCTTGTACCCATTCCTGAAATGCTGTATCTTTTATAACATCAGTAAAATCAGGATGTGTTTGTTTCAACCTTGCTTCAGCTCCTGCTTGTGCTTGTTGAGCTTGAAACTGTTGAAACTCTTGAAACTTAGGGTGATTTTCAATCATATCGTTGACCGCTTTATTAGGATCATCGAAAAAATCTACATCATTATCTTTAGTTTCTAATGGAGTGTTATCTTGTGGATTTTGCGTATTACGCGATACTTCAGCTTGTAGGAAACTATCTGATAATTTTCTTAGCTCTCCAACTTCTTGGGCTTTACGTCCAAGCTCCTTTTCGAGGTTAGTATAACTATCTATAATTTCTTGTGTTGACTTTCCGGCAAACTTAGAAGGCATATCTGAACTTTCTGTGGCTTCCGAGGCATCTACTGCCTCAGCTACTTGGTCCATAGCTTCTTCTGCTGTTGTGTCTGTTATCGTACTGTCATTTACATTTGAAATTTCTACATCTGCTGGTACTTGCGCCTCAGCGTCCACTACTATATTACTCATAATTGTTATTCTCCGCCCATTTGGGTTATGAAGTTATTAAAATGGTGGGGCTATATGTCTAGTTCTTCCACCGCTTGTTTAGTTGCCGTTTCTAAAGAAATTACTTGCCTTAAAATTGACAACTGACCTTTAGAGAACCAAAGGTCTTTTTCAGACTCTATTGAGTCTAATTTATTATAGATTTCTTCGAGATTTTTTAGCTCTTCAACTAAGTCTCTCCATCCGTCTTGCTCTATTAAATCTTGTCTAGCCCTATAAAACTGTTTAGTTTGGTCGTCTAGCTGCGTTTGCATAATTTAATGCTGTCTCCGATTGTAGGTGTTCTATTTCAGGTATGTTTCTAGCTGTCTCTGAATACTGCTTTTCAATATCAGCCTTCATTTTTTCTAGCTCCATCATTTTCTTCTGTAGTTCCATAATCCTCTCTTGGACATCTAGCTCATTCTGTGGCTGTGATGACCCTGCGTCTGCTTGATGCTTCATAGCCTTAGCTTGTTCTTCCTGTGCTTCTGCTAATGTCTTCTGTATATCAGCTTGTAACTGCTGAATTTGCAGTTCTTGAGCCATCTGTTGCATCTGTTGTTGTTCAGGATTCGGCTGGAAACCTTGCATAAGTGATTGTACCACTTGGTCTCTATTATGGATACTAGAGTTCTGAAAGATAGCTAACAACAGGACATTGAAAGCTGGAGAGTCTTTCGGAATTGACTGGAGCATTTGTACCATTTGCTGCATTTCAAGCTCTTTAGCCATAATACCCATAGTAGAGTAAGGGACGAACTTATAATCAGTAACAGGATATCTGTCTACGTCAAATTGTATCTTTCTCCACATCGCCTTATTAATCATAGGTATGAGGAATGTATTTTGGAAGTTCATAAGAGTACGTTTCTGTCTCTTAATGCTTGCAGACTGAACCATAGACATACCACTTGAAGTGGCTCTATCCGGAACACCCATATCAGCACTTCCAGTACCCATCTGAATCATATTTTGCAACGAGGCAACCTGATTGTAGGTATGTTGGTCGGTCTGACCTAATGTGAGAGGCATAATAGCTTGTCTTGGGTCTCCATTAGTAAGGATAGTTTTACCGGGACGCACCTCTAGTTTGATGCCTCGCGGTAGTCTAGTAGCGTCTGCGGCTACCATTGGAGTTGTAGTCAATGCTAGAGAGTCAATTCTTGCTCTCATTTCTGCATCTAATGCTTTTTGTGGATTATACCCTTTCTCACAAACACCTCTCCCCCAAAACTTGTTTGGGACGATGTCGTGCTGATAACTTACAAACGGTCTGTCGACCATCATAAACGGATTTTCTTCAGCTCTTAGTATATGAGAGTCATTAGCTAGAGTAACTACGGCTTCTACTAGCTCATCTTCATCATATTCAAAATCATCTGTGTCAATTTTAGAGTTTAAGAACTTTCTAGGAACTTTACCCCAATACTCACAGATTTTAATTTGGTCTGAAGCGTCCTTTTGAATATATTCAGGGTCATATCCTACCTGTACGACGTCCGTATCTGCCGATATATCGACTTCTCTGTATATACCCTTATCCATACCCTCAGATAAGACATATCTCGGCTTATATACCTCGTGGGCGACTCCTAATGCCTCATTAATGGTATTAGCGCTAGGATCAATAATAAATTCTTTAGGGGATACTGCCTCTACCTTAACATCTACAGTAACATAGTCTTCTATCTGTCTTACTGTTGTAAGTGTTCCCTCTACAGGGACTTCTACAGGTCTTCTCTCTGTTTTTTCTTCGGTAATAATCTTAGCAATACCCGTGCCATATATTGCACCATTAAGAAATACCTCACATAGAGCATCTTTACATCCTGCTCCCTCTAAATCTTCCTGTAGGAGGTTACGTATATACTCTACGTCTTGTTTATTTTGATCTAACATATCATCTTGTATGTCAAACCATTTTCCTCTGCCAAATGTGGCTTCTTCGAGCTCTGCTACACTAGCTTCTACTGCTTGTTGTAAAGCAGGAGTAATAATCTTAGATTTTTCTGACTTGCGGTTTTGGTCCTCTGAGGTCCACATACCACGCCATAGACGGTAATATTCGTCCCATTGCTTTAGATAGTTATTGTCTCTATGGTTTCTCCAGTTTTCTAGTCTACCGGATAACCATTGAGATAGAGCTCTATAATCTTTTTCTGAATCGTAATTTGCCATTTATATCCTTTTTATTAATATCCAGCTACTTCATCAAAAGGTTGCCAATCCTCATCAATCTCTATAGTGTGCATAAAGTCTGCTACTGAAACTTGGTCTATATACGCAAGACTATCCACCATATCGTCGTGTGTTCCGCTTGTAGGGAACTCTAACAACTGTGATTCAAAGTCTCTATTCCAATTTCCCTTATTAAAAGAAATCTTTCCGTGCTCCATTCTACCTTGTAGAGCCCAAGTAATTCTATCTGCTTTCTTCTTACCACCGTGGGTTACATCTGTTATAACTACCCATCTACCTTGTGACCTCATCTCATCTTCTAAATAAGGTAAGATAGCGTTTTTTAACGCTCCGGATTCTATTCCGACAATCGTTGCTTGATTTTGAATTGCAGCCTGTAATATTTTAGAAGCAGTCTGTTTAATATTCCATCTGCCGTGGAGTATATCTTTGACCCACCACTCATCATTGTTAATTTTAACGATTGATATAGCTGTTTCATCCAGTTTACTCCCTTTAAGACCACGTTCCTTTTCAACCTTTTCAAAGCCAGCCGGGTCAACCGCAATAACATAGTTACCTTCTTTTGGCTCTTCTGTGTCATATTTTATCCAGTCTTGTTTAAATATACCACCAGTAAAAGAGACAAAACTAGCTTCAAATTCTTGCCTGAAGGCTTGGGTAGACATAGTCTCCCTAGCAACTTTTATCTCTTCAGGGTCTAATATCGGATTATCTGTAGAATTATATTGGAAGGCTTCCCAATCTTCATTCTTATCCTCATCCGCTTCTTTCCATATATCGTAGAAGTGGTTCTTACCTGCGGGCGTACCAATAAATAACGCACCACCTTTTACATCTGCAAGCGTAGGTCTTATAATTTGTTCCCACACCTCTACCTTCATCGAAGCATATTCGTCTAGGACGACATAAGCAAGTCCCACGCCCCTCAGAGTATCTGGTCGGTCACTTCCCTTTAAGCTAATCTTTCTACCGTTGACTAGAGTCATCGTAGCTGTATTCTCGTGGGTCTGTTCTATTAAATCTGTATCCTGAAGTAATTCCTTCAGCATACCCCACATAATATCTTTAGCTTGTTGGAAGGTAGGACCTATATAAAAGACATCCTTATCTTCCGACTGTAGTGCTTTAATAATTAATATCCAAGCTGCTAACCTAGATTTACCAAAGCGTCTTCCCGCACTTACTACTTTAAATCTTGCTGTACTATTAAAGATTTCTAACTGAGCCGGGTGTAGTGAGACGTCTAACTCTCTACTCATTCCCTTTACCTATCTTTATAATAGTCTCATCTATTTTCTCTTCTGAGATTATTACACCTTCTTCATACTCTAAAGGTTTTTTATTATCTTCACTTATTACTTTCTCAGTAAGACCACCAACATTAATTACAACATTGCCCTTACCTTCTTGTGACCTTAACTCTACTGCCTTAGTTGTTGGTAGGATTCTATCCATACACATTTTAAGACAAGTCCTGTCACCTTCGAGTGCTAAGTCTATAACTCTCTGTACGATCTCCGGACCTTTTGCAGACATTAACTCTCTGCTTAAGGCTGTATACTTATTGACACTACCTTTTGGTCTACCGTTTGGGTTTAGAGACGGCATACCTTTGTATAACTTTGGTGAACCTCTATTCTTTTTACTCATTTTAGCTCCTTAGTGATACTATAGTTTCAACTAAAATGGTAAATTAGAATGATAATAAAAGGTTATTTCTAAGAGAAGCCTTTTTAGGTGAATCTTTTTTTTAATCTATAGTAATATTATAGCATACTTTTTACTAAAAGTCAACAGTATAACTCAAATAAAGTCTAAATTCCCTCCCCGCACCTAGAATTATTGTAGTAAACAGGTATTTTTCCTCAAATTCTCTCTGATCTGCGAGTGAGCTACATTAACGTATCCGTAAGAACACGTGGGGCGTCCCCTCCCTGTGCTTGTGAGATCTAAAGAAAACACAAGACCAACAAAAGAGAAGTAAAAGAATGCGCGAGTTTGAATCTTTAGACTCTAAAAGATCTTAATTAATCCCAATAAAACACAAGATCAACGCCAATAATAGACAGCAAAAGGGCCGACTATAAAAACTGTAGGAAAATCAAAAGGTTATAACTAATTTAATAAAATAGTTTAAATAATAGTTGATAATAAATTATAATAGATCTAACAGCAAAACATTAAAGAGCTGTTAAGATCCAAAAAAGCTAGAAAAAACAATAACTTATAACAACAAGGAAAAAATAAAATGAAAGTAAAAAAACTAAATAAAAAACAAAAAGAAATATTTAATAATGTAATCAAGTCTTTAAATACTGAATTTATAGTCTTAAAGAAATATAGATCGGAAAAAAATTTAGAAATGGTTACACATTGTCAGAGATCTATTCAGGACAACATAAGGGGTATTCAAAAGTATCTTATTTATTCAGATCTGAAAAATTATAATGCGCTGTGCGATAAACTTAATAACCTTAAAAACTGTAAAGAATTAGACGTTTTAAGAGCTATTGAGACTTGTATTTAATAACCATAAGGAAAAAACAAAATGGAAAAACAAATAATAAAAGATCTATGGAACGTTGACGAATTAATATATTCGTTTAAGAATGTTTTATGTTTGGATGATAATAAAAAGCTAGAAGACTATACAAATAAAGAATTTATACAAGAGGCAATTTATATTCTAGAGACTTATTACGAATACGGACATAGAAATTATTTTATGTTGAACGGTGAATATACAAATCAAGAAATAGCAACGGCAACACAAGAAGTAAAACAGTTAAAACACTTTATTAATAAATGGGATAAATAAAATGACAACTAAAAAATTATTTAATTCAAAATCATATAACCTTTTGAGCGTTGGATCTAATGCTAAGATCAAAAAAGAAGGAACCAACGAAGAGTATATAATCGCTAGTCTTTCATTAATGCCGGCCGATAAGGTTGAAGGCGTTAATTTATGCGCTATGGCAAAAATTGCAGGCTGTGAAGGCCCTTGTTTGGAGTCGGCGGGCCGTGGATCTATGCCAACTGTTATTGACGCCCGGACAAGAAAAACAGAACTTTACAGAGATAATAGGGCTGCTTTTATGTCAATGGTAAGGGGCGATATTTTTGCATTTATTGAAGACTGTAAAAGATACGGGGTAAAGCCCGCGATCCGATTAAATGTTTTAAGCGATATTAATTTTATGCCAATAATTAAAGAGTTTCCGGAGGTTCAATTTTATGATTACACCAAAATTATATCTAGACATAAAAAAGATATACCGGAAAATTATCATTTAACCTTTAGCTATTCAAATAAGCCAAAGTATAGGAAACTTTTTAAGCCTGTATGGAATACGCGCTTTAATATTGCCGTTGTTTTTAAGGGTAAAGAGTTACCGGAAACTTACAAAGGCCGTAAAGTTATAAACGGTGATATATCCGATCATAGGTTTTTAGACCCTGCCGGCGTTGTTGTTGGTCTACTTGCTAAAGGTAAAGCCAAAAAGGATAATTCAGGCTTTACAATTGATTTACAAACTATTTAAGGAGGTTTTAAGATATGTTAGAAAATTTATTATTAGATCTATTTATTTTAATTTGTGTGATGATCGGTCTAGCTTGCGCGTTAATTCCATTTTATAAAGGGATCAACGACGAGATTAACGAACGATTCAAGGACGATATTAATAAAAATTAGTAATACCTAGGCCTTACTCAATGCGAGATCGTCGAAAATAGAGCGAATTTCGAATCCATTTTGTAAGGCTTTACACTAAAAAACATTAGATCTAGTGTTTTTTACTGTGAGACAGGAAAATTTTAATAACTATATAAGGATAAAAAAAATGAATAAAATCATTATTGATATGCCGACCCCTGAACTATCGGAGGCCGTAGAAAATGAAATGTTAAAAAATACAGAGACCCCGGAACCTAGGGACCCCGTAAAAACGAAAAAATTTTTAACGCCAATAAGTCAAGATGACATTGATAACGTGTTAGGCGATTTAACATACCATATAGCGACTTTTGAGTCTACTGAAAGGGAGAGTACCTACTGGGCATTATCTCACGCGTATGACGTAATTACGGCCCTTAGAGAGTCTTTAGATCCGGAGGTTGTCGAATGGTTAAGAGACTAACAGATCAAGGGCGTAATTGGATACCCTTAAAAGAAGTATTATTGATCGATTGTGCTGTTGAGTTAAGAAATATGCAAAATCGTTACTTTGACGCTGATTTTGAGGGTAACATAGAGGAAGCTAAGTTTTATAAGAACAAAGCTAAAGAGTATCAAAAATTAGTTGACAATGGCGTTGAGCATACAGTTAATTTTTGAGGAAAATCAATAACTTATAAGGGTCTTTTCTTATTCTTACTAGTAATACGGAAGAGGCCCTTCTACCGGAGAAAATATATTATGACAAATCCTAATAATAATAAACATTTTAATGATGAAGCTCTAAGGATCAATAGGATCTTAAAGCGTGAAAATGACGCTCTAAGCCATATTGTCGATGAGTTTGAAGATTTCTTACTAAATTATTTTAACGTCTTAAATGATGAGGACGATAGAGTTGTTGGAAGACTACAAGATTTGATAATAAATGCAAGGAGTAGAGCTAATGATTAACGAGAAACCTTTTATGCAACGCCTTACTGAGGCTTACGAGGAACAGAAATACACTTACTTTGTGACTGATGGCGAGGGTAACTGTATGGCTGAGGGTATGACAGAGATTGACGCCCGTATGTATGCTATGAAGCACGGATGGTCTATAGGGAGGAAAGATAATGATGAAGACTGATATAAACGGTGTGCCTTACACTTATGAAAATAAGGACGAACTGGTTTTTGATATAGAAGACAAAGGAACCTATAGGGGGTCAACTCAAGAAATCTTAAATTCCCCTGAATTTCAGAAAGAGTATAACGAGTGGTTAGATACTGATCTTAAACAAGAAAGGACTGACATACTATATCAAGACTGGTTAGAGGAATACAATAGAGAGTACAGAAATGAGATGTAAATGCTGTGACGCTCTACTTAACGAATGGGAATCTAAGTCTAGGGAGTCTAAAGATAGGTCTAAATTCGTAGATCTATGTAACGTCTGTAGGTACTACTCCAATCCATATACTTGGATGGAAGACGAAGAAATTATAAATAAAGAAGATTTACATATTGACTTTGACTAGTTTTTAGTTTAAAATATTACTATAGTTTAATTTAAGTAATAATCATTATAGTTATCACTTTAATTAATCTTAAGACTTAAGTTAGTTTTTTGGGACCACTAGCTTAAGTCTATTTTTTTTGGTCTCTAGGATATAACAATTATGATAACTACAGGTATAGCAAAGTATGTCTATTTAGACAGTACAGAAAAGTTCAACGGTGAAGATACAGAGAAATACACTTTAACTATCGCTGTTGATGACAATGAAGCTAAGGCACTAGAAAAAGCCGGTGTTAAGGTTAGGACGATTAAGACAGAGGATGGAGGGTCTTACAAAGCTAGAAAATTCTCCACAAAGTATCCACTTTCATTTGAGATGATTAAAACTGATGAGGGTGAAGCGATCGGGCACGATTTTGGCCCTGAATCTGAGGTGCAAGTTCTGTGGAAAGCAGGACAAGAGCATCCAACTCACGGCGTCGCTACATACTTGACTGCGGTTAAGGTTATGAAGCGTACAGAGGGTTATAAATCTGCAGACGAAGAAACTAATGAGTTTTTTGCATAACCCCTCTACTTTTGTAGAGCATAAGCCCTGCCCTGCCTGTCGAGAGATGGGTGGGGACAGGACAGGTGATAACTTGGCCGTCTATTCTGACGGTCACGGTTATTGTAACGCTTGTAAATACTATCAAAAGTCTTCAACAAGCAATAATGATAACTATACGGAGGTAACTACAATGCAAACTATAACCCCTAGAGGTAAAAGTGGGGCTATGATCAAAGATAGAAGAATATCCTCTAACATCACTAAGAAATTCGGTGTTACGGTAAGCTACGACAAAGATGGTAAGATAGAGAAACATTACTATCCATACTATGACTCAAAAGATAGCAATAACTTAATTGGCTACAAAGAGAGAACTGTCGCAACTAAAGAGTTTCAGATTATTGGAACTAATAAGGGTTCAGGTTTATTCGGACAGAGCGCTAACCGATCAGGAGGTAAATACTTAACTATCTGTGAGGGCGAAATAGATGCCCTTTCTGTGAGCGAAATGTTCGACGGTAAGTGGCCGGTAGTCTCACTAAAGAACGGGGCAAATTCAGCCGCTAAAGACGTTAAAGACAATTTAGAGTATATTGAGTCTTTTGATAATGTGGTGTTATGTTTCGATCAGGATCAAGCAGGATTTGAAGCGGTTAAAGATGTACAGGATATTATTTCTGTTGGTAAGCTGAAAGTATGTAAATTGCCTATGAAGGATGCTAGTGATATGCTAGTAAACGGAAAGGTAAAAGACTTTACTAACGCTTGGTGGTCCGCAGAGTCTTATACCCCTGCCGGAATCGTTAGAGGTGAGGATACGTGGGAACATCTTCTAAAAGACGAGAACCTCGTCAATATTGACTATCCTTGGCAAGGCCTTAATGCTTTAACCTATGGTTTTCGTGCTAAGGAGTTAGTAACTATAACGAGCGGTTCAGGTATGGGAAAGACTAGCGTTGTCAAGGAGTTAGAAGCATACATACTTGATAAAACTGACGATAACCTAGCTATTATTCATTTAGAGGAATCTATCGAGCGTAGTGTTAAGGGATTGATGTCTATCGAAGCTAATGCCCCGATCCACATACCGCAGTTTGAAAAGAAACTTAGCGTAGAACAGAAAAAAGAGTTATGGCAGAAATCGGTAGGCGATAAGAATGTATACTTCTATGACCATTTTGGTAGTATGTCGGAAGACTCACTACTCAATGTGATTAGAACTTATGCTAAATCTTTTGATTGTAAGTGGATAGTTTTAGACCACTTATCTATCGTTGTTAGTGATCAGGATGGTGTTTTAGACGAAAGAAAAGCAATTGACGCCATTATGACTAAGCTCCGCAAGATAGTGCAGGAAACGGGAGTAGGTTTGTTCCTTATCTCTCATTTGAGACGACCGCAAGGTAAGGCACACGAAGAGGGTGGACAAGTATCGCTATCTGAGTTAAGAGGTAGTGCCGCTATCGCTCAACTTTCTGATATAGTTATAGGTTTGGAAAGGAACCAACAGGCAGACGATCCGATTGTAAGAAACCAAACAACTTTGAGAGTAATTAAGAATAGGTTTTCAGGTTTAACTGGAAAGGCTTGTAGGTTGTTTTATGATAGTGAGACAGGAAGATTATCGGAGGTGATTGATGATGAAGGCCTTTTTTGATATAGAAACTGACGGTCTCGAAGCTACTAGAGTACATTGCATCTGTGCAATGCTTGACAACGATGAGACTACTGTATACAACTTTATAGGAGGAGAAGCGAATGGACTTTTTCGAAAATGGTTGGCATCAGAGAATGTCGACACTCTTGTGGGACACAACATTATTAATTTTGATGTTCCTGTTCTGCGTAGGATTACTGGGATGGATTGGGATTTTAATCTACGGGACACTATCGTTCTTAGTAGACTATATAACCCTAGCCTTGACGGTGGCCACTCTCTAAGATCTTGGGGTGAGCGTCTAGGAAATTATAAGGATGACTATCAAGGTGGTTGGGAAGAGTATAGCCACGAGATGTTAGAATACTGTCAACAAGATGTAAGGGTGACTAAAGATCTTTATAACAAACTAAAGGATTTAGACGGCCAAGCTATAGAGATAGAACATATAACGGCTGAGATTATTAAGCAACAGACCGACAACGGTATGATACTTAATGAAGAACGTGCCTATGAACTACTAGCTGAGATGAAAGAGAAAGTGTTGGATATTGAGGACGAGGTACACGAAAGATTTAAGCCTCTTCCTATATGGGTAGACTTACCACATCCCGGTGATAAGACTCATAATAAGGATGGAAGTATATCTAAGAGGTATCAGGCACAGCTAGATAAAGGTGCACATTGGTTAGATGAGGGTGATGAGATAATTGATATAGATAATGACTGGGGATACAAGAAGTGGGGATACTTTGATTATCCGGAGTTTAACTTAGGCTCCCGTCAACAGATAGCTAAGTACCTACAGCACTTCGGTTGGAAGCCTAAAGCATTTACTGATAAAGGAAATCCTATCGTAGACGAGAAGGTGCTTAAATCTGTAAAGATACCGGAAGCTCAGTTGATCGTAGATTATCTGACAATTACTAAGCGTGTTGCTATGGTTAAGAGTTGGGTCGATGCTATTAATGAGCGTACTGGTCGAGTACACGGTAAGGTAAACCCTTGTGGTGCTGTGACTGGTAGGATGACACACTCTAACCCTAATTGTGCTCAAGTCCCTGCGACTAAGTACGGAAAAGACGGTAAAATACTTTGGGGTTTTGAGGGCGGCTATGGTGCTGACTGTCGAGACTTATGGACTGTACCGAAAGGATATAAGTTGGTTGGTTGTGATGCTAGTGGTCTAGAACTTAGAATGCTCGCACACTATATGAATGATGATAAATACACCAATGAGATACTTAACGGTGACATTCATTCTGCTAATCAGAAGTCAGCAGGACTACAAACTAGAGATCAAGCTAAGACTTTTATCTATGCGTTTCTATATGGAGCCGGCGATAGTAAGATAGGTGAGGTTTCCGGGGGAGGAGCAGGACACGGGAGAGCTCTTAAGAAGAACTTTCTTGACAATACTCCTGCACTAAAACAACTGCGAGAGAAGGTGTCTCAATCTAGTGAGAAAGGTTGGGTTACTGGATTAGATGGACGTAAGCTACACATACGCTCACAACACTCAGCACTAAACACTCTACTACAGAGCGCAGGTGCGGTGATTATGAAGAAAGCGTTAATATTACTAGATAGTTACGCAAAACAATATAGTATAGATTATAAATTTGTTTTGAATGTACACGATGAATTTCAATGTGAGGTCAGAGAAGACCAAGCAGACTTCTTTGGTGATCTAGCGGTAGGGTCTATAGTACAAGCAGGTAAGTTTTTTAAACTGAACTGTCCTTTGGACGGTGAATATAAGGTAGGTGAAACGTGGCAACAGACACATTAGTAGACGATATATATCGTATGATAGACACCAAGGAAATCCCTGATGGTGTACCTATTGAACAAGTAATAAATGACTTCGGTGAGAATATGAAGCAGATATTAAGAGATAATATCACAGAGCACGAGTTTGATAGACGTAAGCTCCGTATGTCTAACATAGGTAAGAAAGATAGACAGTTGTGGTATTCTTATAATGGCTATGAGGGTGAGAAACTATTACCCCATACAAGAATCAAGTTTCTATATGGTCACTTGATTGAAGAGATGGTACTAGCTCTTACTAAACTTTCGGGTCACGATGTGACAGATGAACAGAAGAAAGCGGAAGTTGGCGGTATTAAAGGATCTATGGACTGTAAGATCGATGGTGTATTAACAGACGTTAAGTCAGCATCTCCTTATGGTTTTAAAAAATTCAAAGATGGCTCATTAATAGACAATGATCCTTTTGGATATGTAGACCAAATCAAAGGCTATGCTCATTCTGAGGGTGTTACAGATGTAGGTTGGTTAGTTATGGATAAGACTAATGGACATCTTACATATCTAAAGTATGATATGGCTGATGAGTCTCAATGGTACTGGTCGAAGTTAAACTTTTTCTCTATAGAAGAAAGAATTAAAAATATAAAGAAAGTAGTTGAATCTGAGAACCCGCCTACGAGATGTTATGGACATATACCTGATGGTAAGTCAGGGAATATGAAACTGCCTGTAGGTTGTAGTTATTGCGCCTACAAGCGTGAGTGTTGGCCGAGCTTAAGAACTTTCATTTATTCTAATGGACCTAGGTATCTGACATATGTCGCCAAAGATCCTAATGTGTTGGAGGTTGATGCAGATGGCATTGAAATTCAGAAGTAAATTAGAGAAAGAATGTTCCGAAGCTCTTGGTAAGGAATGGAAGTATGAACCTTGTAGGATAGCCTATACTATCCGTAAAAACTATACGCCTGATTTCGTTAAAGGCAAGTACCACATAGAAGTTAAAGG
>Ga0213868_10002461_pt1 | contig 17751 bp, 12 predicted proteins | sample PICome_9_FD_160087 | JGI IMG/M metagenome (GOLD analysis project Ga0213868, IMG submission 160087) | Coastal seawater microbial communities near Pivers Island, North Carolina, United States - PICO127 | ecosystem: Environmental > Aquatic > Marine > Coastal | place: USA: North Carolina...
CATACAAACATGACAGCACCGCTTCCCGTCTGCTCAGCGAAGTTAAGCATGTTCTGGCTCGGTTAGTACTACGGTTGGGGACAACGTTGGAATACTGAGTGTTGTTCTTTTGTTTTTGCATTTAATTTATAAACACATAATCCTTTTATTTTACTTCAGATTTACAACGGGATCATTTTTGATCTTTTTCATGTAATGTACATGTTGTTGTTTTTGATGGTAAAAATAGATTTGTGACCATTGTTTTTAAACAAAAATCAAGTCAGTACTCTCTCATTATTACTTTGCGTTGGAAACCCGAGTTCTGTTCTTTTGTGTTTGCATGTATATAAACACAAATCCATGTATTTTACTTCAGTGTTCAAATGGATCATTTATTATCTTTATCGTTTACTGTATTGTTTTGTATGTTTTTGTGTTTTTGATGGTAAAAATAGATTTGTGTCTTTCGTTTTAGTTTATCCAAGTTACTTTGAAAATACTCTCTGGACATGCACGCCGCGCAACGACCAAAACGACTTAATTAGCAACTAGCAACATGACCATGATACATTCTCCTCTCTCCTCATAATCTTCCAGGCAATTCATTCATCTGCATCCAATCGGAATATAGTGTACTCCTGTTGAGCATGGAAGAAGCATTAGTTGTGATCGAAAAAGAGCGACGAGACAATTTTCCTGTTCAACATCATGGAACTGATCATCGTCCACTTTCTCCCACGAACCATTTCCTTCAAGCATCTTCGGATTTCGTCCGAGCTCTTCAAGAATTAGCAGAAAAATTTTCATTTGATAATAATCATTACGAAAATAATGTATATATTGAGTCTACTGTGGCTTCTAATGCTGTATCTGACGAAGATGCTACTATCTGGTTGTATAATTTAAGTGCAACAGTTCCGTCTCCACTTGATGTTTTAACACTCTCAACAGCGATATTGAATGCATGTAAATATGAAGATGAAATGCAAATACAATCAGCTCTATTTGACACGCTTGGAGAATCTGAAAGAGCTCTAGAGGTTTTATTCCAAATAGTGCCAAAGGCTCGTGAAATTTCTTCTTCAGTCACAGAGGAGAAGTTACGCAGATACCACACAACAGGTGCATCTGAGGCCGATTCTATCATTTCTCCCGAGTTGGATCCCGAAATTGAAGCGTTGGATAAGCTTCGCAGAGATGCTATGGAGAAAGCGCAATATGTAGCTTTGTTGAAAGCTGAATTGGGTCTAGATGAAGACACACAAATAGGACCATCCAAAACAACTCATACTGTCAAAAGAACTAGTGACAAAGCTGCCATGAAGATGCTTAAAAAGGCTGAAAAACAAGCTGCTGCTGCATTGGCTGCCGCGAGAGAAGTGGGTGCTATAATTGCTGACGATGAGCACTATGATGCAGCTGCTTTAGTGACGGAGGCAATGAACCGTGATATTACAGGTTTGCACCAAATGACTGAATCTGAATTCAGGCAGTTTCAAGCTAGTCTGTTACCTGAAAATACGCTAGAATATCACGAGCAAAGACGGCTACCTGCCGGTACTTTGCGCGAATACTTTGAAGGATATGAAATGGTGACTATCCCTGCAGCCGTTAAAGATCCTTCTGAATTGCACCGTAGGATTCTTCTTGAAGAAGTCATGAATAAATATGAAATGAAGGCTTTTGCTGGAACAAGATCCTTAAATCCTATGCAGAGTGCTGTTTTTAAGGCGGCTTTCTTATCAAATGAAAATTTACTGATTTGCGCCCCAACTGGAGCAGGTAAAACGAATGTTGCTATGCTCACTGTTGTCGCGCATCTTCGTGATAAGGGCATCATTCGGAATGAGAGCGACCCTTACACTGCATATCAAAATTCAAATTCAGGCAAAGGAACCGCTGGTCAAATAGGGAAAAAAATTGTGTATATTGCTCCGATGAAAGCTCTTGCCCAAGAAGTTACAGACAAGTTTTCTTCGAAGCTGAAAGCCCTTGGCATTGAAGTCCGTGAACTAACAGGAGATATGCAACTATCACGTACAGAGGCAGAGCGAGCAGACATTTTAGTGACAACACCTGAAAAGTGGGATGTAGTTACTAGAAAGGGTGGTGATGGCTCTCTAGGTCAAACATGTGGACTTCTCATAATAGACGAAGTTCATTTACTTGCGGATGAACGTGGTGCAGTCATAGAGAGTGTCGTAGCTCGCTTGCACAGATTCGTCGAATCTAGTCAGCGACAGGTCAGGATAGTCGGTCTTTCTGCTACGTTGCCTAACTATAAGGATGTTGCAAAATTCCTCAGGGTTGATCAACGTAGAGGTTTATTCCACTTTGGGCCAGAGCATCGTCCAGTTCCTTTACAACAGCAATTTGTTGGAGTCACAGAGACTAAAAATCGATTTAAGAAAGAGCAAATAATGAATGAAATCTGCTACAATGTTGTCACTGATTCTCTTCGCAGAGGTTACCAAGTGATGGTGTTTGTTCATAGCAGGCGAGGGACGGGAGATACAATTGAAGCGTTGACTGCAATTGCGCAGAAACGTAATGAATTGGAACAGCTTTTCATAACAAAAGGTTCTGAAGATCATAATGATGCCCACTCTCGTTACGTAGATAGGGCGGAGAAATCTCGTAACAGAGAGTTGACGAAACATTTTCGTAATGGGATGGGAATCCACCACGCCGGAATGTTACGGGCTGACAGAAAGTTAACGGAACAAATGTTCTCTGATGGTGCTATTAAAGTTTTGTGCTGCACTGCTACATTGGCATGGGGTATCAATTTACCAGCGCATACAGTCGTAGTAAAGGGTACCGAAGTTTATAATCCTGAGAAAGGTGGTGCTGTAGACTTGAGTATTCTTGATGTTCAGCAAATTTTTGGTCGCGCTGGACGCCCTCAGTTCGATACTTCTGGTGAAGCTACTCTAATTACTACTCAAGACGCCCTCGCAAGATACCTTGATAAATTGGTCCGTGACGTTCCCATAGAGAGCTCATTTATTAAACAACTTGCTGATCACTTAAATGCAGAAATTGCAAACAGCACTGTCACTACTCTGAAAGAAGCAGCTGAATGGTTACAATACACATATCTACATGTGAGAATGATGAGAAATCCTATTGCGTACGGGATAAATGCAACAGAGATGGAAAGCGATCCATTACTTACTAATAGGTCTCTTGAACTTGTCAAAGAAGCATCCAAAACACTTGATAGTTACAGGATGATTCGGTATGATGCAGCTTCAGGAAATCTATCCGTGACCGACTTAGGTAGAGTTGCCTCTCAGTTTTACATCAGAGCAGAAAGTGTATCGAGGTTCAACCAAATGTTGCAGAGAAATGTGAGCCCAAGTGATGCAGATCTTGTGGGTATTATCTGCAATGCTCATGAGTTTGAAAATGTTAAAGTTCGTCCAGAAGAATTAGACGAGATTGATAAGCTGAAGAAGTACGATTGTCCTTTAGGAGTAAAGATTCCTGTCGAGGAGTTCTCGGGAAAGTGTTCAGTACTTATGCAATCATATATATCTTGCGCAAAAGTCAATAGTTTCACCCTCATCTCCGATACTAACTATATTGCTTCAAATGCTGGGCGTGTAGCTAGGGCGTTATTCGGTAAGTAACAAGTTTCAATTAACTCATCGTTGGCACCATGAACTAACTTATCACTCTTCACATCAGAAATGTGCCTAAAAAAGGGGAGAGCGGGAGCTGCTTTAGCCTTACTGAGAATCGCAAAAAGCTGTGATCGTCGTATCTGGTGGTTTCAAACACCACTTCGCCAATTCGAAGGTGAATTAAATCAACATATTTTTCGCGCGCTTGAAAGTAAGCTGAATGGTCCAATAACTGAGCGAGATGCTTTTTATCAGGCCTTGTGCCTACTCGATATGCAACCTGGTAAGCTAATTTTTTTCTCTGATATTATGAAATCATTTCGACATGTACTCACATTTTTATTTGGTTTTCTATAACAGGCGAGGTAGGAAGTCTGTGTCATAGCAATAAGGACAAACACAAAATTTTGAACCTGGCAAAGTTGCTTCCATATGTTGATATTCAATGCCATGTTCAACCAGTCACACGTTCGATCTTGAGATTTCAAATAACTTTGACACCATCTTTCAACTGGAATCAAAGATGGCATGGTAGTGCACAAGGATTTTGGATTTGGATCGAAGACTCGGATAACATCAGAATCTATCATCAAGAGTATATACTTTTCTCGAAGCGAACTCATCCCGATTCAATAAACCTGGAGCTTGTCATTCCTGCCTTCGATCCGCTCCCTCCACAGTATTTCATTCGTGTTGTATCAGATTCGTGGGTGGGATCAGAATTTCTACTACCTGTATCATTTGAGCACCTCTTCATGCCCTCTACTGATATGCCATATACTGACTTAATGGATTTGACACCGTTACCAACTTCTGCATTGGGCAATTCTAAATACGAACAACTTTATGCGAAGTTCGAAGTTTTCAATCCTATTCAGACACAATTGTTTCATGTATTGTATCATCAAGATACTCCAATTTTGCTAGGTGCGCCAACGGGTTCTGGCAAAACAATCGTCGCAGAAATTGCGCTCCTTAGGATGAAGAAAAAGTTTCCAAGTGGTAAATGCGTTTATATTGCTCCACTGAAGTCGTTAGCTAGAGAAAGATTGAAAGAGTGGAAGAAGAAACTTGGAGGGGATCCTCTGAAATGGAAGGTTTTAGAATTATCTGGAGACACGCATCATGATAAGAGAACGTTGGAGAAGGCTGATGTATTAGTATGTACACCCGAAAAGTGGGATTTAGTTAGCCGTGGCTGGCGAACTCAATCTGAAGACTCCGTTAAAAGCAAGAACTTTGTGAAAGATGTGCGTCTCTTAATTATTGATGAAATTCATTTGCTAGGGGAAGAACGCGGTGCTGTCTTGGAGGCTATTGTAAGCAGGACACGTTTTATTTCAAGACTCATACAATCTCAAGCATCAATAGATGAAAATGAAATTCCTGTGAATCAATCACATGAGACAACTAGAATCGTAGGTCTGTCAACAGCAATAGCAAATCCGTATGACTTGGCAAATTGGATGGGCATTGATGTCGACAACATTAAAGTTGGTGCGAAAATCGGTATGTACAATTTCAGACCATCGGTTCGTCCAATTCCTATGAAAGTTCATATACAAGGGTTTGCTGGGCGACACTACTGTCCACGGATGGCAACAATGAACAAACCGTGTTATGCTGCAATCAGAGAGCATTCTCCGACTAAACCTGTAATTATATTCGTTGCTTCTCGTCGTCAAACTAGACTTACAGCTCTGGATCTGATAAATTATGCAGCGAGTGATCAGAATCCAAGCACATTCCTTGGTTGTAGTGATGAATATGCGCTTTCGGTTGCTGATACTTTACATGACGCTTCCCTTCGTCACACAATTTCATATGGAATAGGGCTCCACCATGCTGGGCTATCCTCACATGACCGAGAAAAAGTCGAAAATATGTTTTTAAAAGGTGATATTCAAGTTTTAGTTGCAACTGCTACCCTTGCATGGGGAGTGAATTTACCTGCACATTTAGTCATCGTAAAAGGAACAGAATTTTTCGATGGAAAAGAATCGAGATATGTAGATTATCCTGTTACAGATGTTCTTCAAATGATGGGACGAGCGGGTAGACCACAATTCGATACTGAAGGAATTGCATGTATTTTTGTGGAGGAAAGTAAGAAAAACTTTTACAAGAAATTTCTTTATGATCCTTTTCCAGTAGAATCATGCCTCGACTCACGCATGGCAGACAATTTAAATGCTGAAATTGCGACTGGTACTGTAGTGACTATTGAGGATTGTGTTGGTTGGCTAGATTGGACATTTTATGCGCGGCGAGTTCGTATGAATCCATCTTATTACGGTGCCGAATCTGGAGATGATGACACTGTGAATGAATTTTTGTTACAAAAAGTAATGACATGCATCGAAGAATTGAAAGAAAGCGGGTGCATCATTACACCTGTGGATGATAATATGGGTGAAGTAGCACCGACCTATTTGGGCGTTACTTCGTCCAAATTCTATCTGCATCATAAAACCCCCCATCAAATGCGAATAGGAGTTAAGAATTCACGAAGAACAATGCTTTCGTCTTTGGAACAATTTGATTCTCGTACCGGGGAACATGGATTTGCGTTCCCAGTTGAAGTCGAAGAAATAGCTGTTGCTTCAATTATATATCATCTCGCACATACTTATGAGTTTTCTGAATTACCAGTGAGGCATAATGAGGAGCAACTTAATGCCCAATTGGCCGATGAACTACCTTGGGGTCCACTGATTCCAGTTATAAATCAGGGAGCGTTAAGGAAGAATAATAACATCGATCTCGAAACGTATTTGGACCCGTGTACTAAGTGTTATCTGTTGATCCAAGCGTTTATAACAGATGCCGAATTACCGATCAGCGATTACGTGAACGATACATCAACCGCTTTGGATCAACTGCCACGACTTCTCGCAGCCATGGAAAATGTTGCCATGCATGACATGAGTTCCGAAGGAACCTTTGATATATATTGTATGTTCCCAATCGTGAGACAGATTTTGAATTCTCGAATGCTACCCAGTGAAGATCCTTTGGGTCAAGTATATAGTATATCGGGTGATAAGATGAGGCAATTGAGGAAGCAGGGCATCAATCTTCGACAGTTATGCTTGATGGAGGACTATTCCTCTCTTCGCCTAACGAAAAAAGTGCAGCAAGAAATCCATCTACTACCTCTCTTCATACTATGCAATATTCAAATCACCTTCAAAACGGACAAAGCCTCAGGGAAAAGTGAAGGTGTCGTCTCGTTTAATTTGGAGTTACACCAGAAAGTAGCACAAAACAGAAAAACAGCAGTTGAATTCAGTTTTGACGCTATCCTAGGAACTCATTCACGATCAATCCTGCTAGGACAAAAGAGTATCACACTGAAGGTATTACCGCACAGTCCCGGTGAAAGATCTAGGTCTATCGAGATTAAATTCGACTGGGATATTGCCAAATCTTCCGATCAGGAAGACGGTGGCTCCGTTGTTCTGCGAGTCTTTAGCCGTGACGTACGTGGTTTAGACGTTCAACATGTTCTTCCACTAAACGTAGCTCCACAAAAATGATTTGCAAAATCGCTGTCTAAAACATTAATATATTTATAGCTACAATTTTAGTTCCGTTTCAGACAGAAAAGTGTTTTCAACCACGAAGCAATACCAGGTATTATGAGAGGTGTAGATCCAATGTAGTTCACATACGCTGGATCCTTTCCATATTTTTCAGTCGCTAGCTGAACACTATTTGTCACCTTGCCTCTAGCTTGACCATTGAAAAGGGTCCACATGAACAAGGGAGAAAGACAAGAAAGCACCAATCTTCTACATCCCCAAATCTTATGGAATATACCAACACTAGTATCGAATGGTTCGATAAGACTATCCGAATTCATGACTAAAATTCCAAGCCATAATACGATGTTACCAAAGAAGTTCGGATGTTGGCTTACACTCCACAACCCAATATTGCAGAATTTGCCCGGGTTATTATGTTTAAATATCCATTTTTCAATATCTGCCCGAGTTTCGGTCAGTAGGCCCAAGGTATACACGACAGTACCAACAGACAGAGTGATGGGACTTCCTAATTTGGATGATGTTGTTCCAAGTATATGAGGAAGAGAGCAAATTACATTCCAAACCAGGCTAATGACCCAGAATTGAATAGCTCCTTGAACCGATGACAGCATCTCCTCAAGACGATCATCTCGCTTCAATTTGAAAGCTCTGAAACACAGGAAACCTGCAAGTTTGGACCCCCATATAGCAACTGCAGCGGATGATAGAAGGACTCTGTGGCATGACGAGGCTAGCGACATTGGAATCGTAGCGAGTGCAAAAGAGCCTGACCCCAGAAGGTCCAAGTGTTTATGAGACCCAGTCAGGAGACTGATGAGAAGACCTACTGCATTAGTGACAGTGTAAATTCCGAGGGATTGATAGAGGTTACTATTGTTGAATAATGTGCTAGATTCAACGGCCATTGGAAGATGACTTTGATGACGAATGGAAATGTTTCCTCCTCGAAGCAATTTTAATCTATCACCATGACTATGAATCGTGGAAAATGCATCTGTTACAAAAGGAACAACAAGCCAGCACATCAAACAGAGAACCTTTCTAATTTTCATTGCACGATAGAGAGAAGTAAGGAGAGGGGGGGGAATAATTTATGGAATTCAGCTATTGACTTGTTTGATTGGTGTTCTAAAGATTTTGTGAAGTTCATTGCTTGATTGCTTCACTCTTCACTCTTGATTGATTCATTCATTCATTCATCATATCCATACAGTGTACCTTCAAATACGGAAGATAAATTCAAACCAAATGATTTGAATTTTGAATCAATCAAGGAATGAATCAATCAATCAAGAATCATCAAGCCTCCTTTATACGAGCACAAATCAATGATTTGCCTATACCTTCCATCATGACCACTTCTAATACGCCATTGATAAGAGTAGAAAAGAGGAGAAGGGTCATTTCTACATGGCCTACTGATACGTATGATTTTGACTTTTATGTCGGAAAGCGTCCGCTGCAACATCACACTGTCTTCCTGTTTGTGCCTGGTAATCCAGGATGCAGTGGTTGGTACGTGAACATGTTGAAGATGGTACTAGAAAAAATGGGAGTAGGTTATGCAGTACGAGCTTGTAGCTATGCTGGGCATGGAATTGGTCCAGATGTGGTAAAAGCAGGGTACACGTTTGACGAATGTTCGAGAGATCGTGATATTTCTTGGACGATCAAGGGTCAAACCGTTCATAAACTCCAGTGGATTGATTCAATAACCGAGGAATGGGGAGAGTCCGAGTTCCATAAAGGATTGGGACAGAGCGCTGAATCTGTCCCAAGAATCATATTTTTGTCGCATTCGATTGGATCTCATCTCGTTCAAAGAATTTGCGTCTTGCGACCGGACATACTTTTACGAACTATAACAATTATACATCTCATGCCTTTTTTTCGATTTGATCCTTATCCCAAATGGAAAAAGACATATTTATCAACAGTTGCACAATCACCTGAACTTGCGATTTGGTTTCTTAGAACTTGCTCAAGAATAGCTTCCATGCTACCGACAGCATTTGTGAACCTTTATCTCGAAGAGATAGCTGGAGTATCCGTGGTCGAAGACAGAGAACTCGCCAGAGGCCTTCTGGTAAGTCCAGATTTTGCTCGAAATTTTTTAACTCTTGGTCTTGAAGAGATTAGAGATGTTCCAGAGGCGCATGACTTGGCTGCAATGAACTTGATAGGGAGATTTTGTGCACAATACATCTTCTTCTGTGGCGACAAGACTAATCCTGATCAATGGTGTCCTAAGCAACATATGGAAGACTTAGAAAAAGCTAAAGCAGAGAAACTGATACCTCAGAATGTGTTCATGAAATGCGATGAAAATCTGTTACATGCGTTTGTTGTATATCCCAGCATGATCGGGTGCATTGTAGAATACATTTGCGATTCAGCACAGCAAGCCCATAACGTTTGTTCTCTTGGTCCAATGCTAAAATCAAAACTATGAAGCAGCGTGAGAAAAATTCTCAGAGTGTTTTAGTAATTATAGAAGTGCAAGTGACTCGTCCGAGTAATGTATGTTGCCGACCACTCTAGAGTTCATCTTCTTCATCATCGTCGTCTAATATGAAACCGTCGTCAACAGTATTAATAACACCGAGAGCCTTTTTCGATTCAAAAATAGCTCGACTTTCAAACCGTTGAATGATGGATATGAAAGTATGAGCTTGGCAGGTTTGTAAGGTTTTAGCGCAAGTCATAAATGCATCCGATTGACATTGGTGGTCAACCATCCACTTATATAAGAAATCTAATTGATTTCTATCACATTGACGGAAAAAGTAAATCAAATCACTATCTAGTGCAGCATCAAGTAGATGGATTACAATGTCATTGAGAGGTATCTTTGTTGGGTCTGGAAGAAGGAAAGATTGTAATTTTTCAATACATGCTGCGAGACATTTTCCTAAGAGACCTTTCCCTGATACGAGCCGCCATATTGATTGTGGGATGTCTTTCAGGGTACCAACTGCTCCATTCACGATTTTTTCGTTTATTTTTTCAGCGTGAAATACACATGATATAAGACTATCCGTAGCGAGATGAATTCCATCGGAATTCACTGGTTCTGTTGCAGCAGATGATAAAAGTATATGTCTTAACGCTTGGCACGCCCCCCATGCATGTTTTTTTGCCCCAGAACGTTGCTTCCAACTTCTAGTTTCAGATGAATCTAGAACATCAGCGATTGCCTGTTTAATTTTCTTGGCAAGTTCTACGGCGAAATCTCCACATAAATGAAGCCACATTAAATTTTCACTCAAGTTTAATTCGTTTTCATGGACACAAAGGAGATGAAATAAATGACCCCCGGTGCGAATAGCATTACTTATGACCTTGCAATAAAGATAGATGATATTGAGAAGAAGAAATTTGCAGTATGGAATTCAAAATGTATCAAGCTTCTCTTACCTTTTCTCCGTCGTCAAAGAGTCTCTGGTATGTTGTATCACAAAGCTGAATTAGTGGTAATCTTTGAATTAAAAACTCATTTCTAGATTCTGACACATCAAGGGCAATATTTCCAATTGCAAAGAGTGCCTTTAAAGAAGAGTTTGGTTAGATGATTAATTCTTCGTCTTCAATCACACTTTCAAGCCATGCAAACTTACCATACTTCTAACATTTGCATCTGAATCATGTACTGCAATTGTCGTAACATGTAATATACTATCTATTACATCTTCGAGAACAGCACGAAGCATCGTGTCTACCAGTTCAGAGTTTGACTCTTTGATGCAAACTGAAATCATATTACCGATCGCTTTACATGCTCCACCTCGAACTTTTTCGTTAGGTTCATTGCATTCAATGCAAGCGGAAAGAATTGCCTGGAGGGGGTTACAATGTTCAAATAACAGCACTCTCCAATCGCAAAATCTCAAAGAACCATAAGCCGATAAAACACAACATTTGACATCATCGTCAGAAATATATAACAAACTTCGTAAGTGGATTCCAACACTAACAGGTATACTTTGTGCGTCTGAAATGTTTACTTTTCTGCCCTCAACGTATGCTCTCACTAATTTACTCCCAGTCATTTGAAGTGCATCGTCGTCAGATGAGAGCAACTTCAACGCCATGATGGTAAATGTGTCCATTTTGACATCTTTACTTAGATTGGGCATAATTTTTACCATACGTACAAACAATTCCATTTGCAATGTTGCTTCCATTCCTTTCTCTATTGATTCGTATGAAGCGATTTCAGAAATTTTATTGTACAGCCTATCAATAAAAGCTGTGGAATCATTCCCTTCTAACCAAATTTTAGATGGTAAAGGCAGCAAAGTTGAATTACCACTAGGTGTCTCCTTTCCTCCTAAACACTCAGTAAGAGTCCTCACATTCTCAATCATACCTGTTCCTCCATGTAAACCATACTTTGTATAATTTTGGCCTATTGTGCTGATCAAATGGACAGCTGGTCCAGTCAAGGATTCGTAGTAGTCGTAGGGAATAAATGTGATTATTGTCTCTGCTAGAGCGTATGATGACTGCAACTGTTTAATTGGTATCGGATTAGAAAGATTTTTCAATGTGACGCGAATTAGTTCTCCCAAAGCGATTTCAAGTCTACTGTTCATATATCCTGTTGACGACCATAGATTTAACGGCAGCGAGACTATTAATTGCCGACAGCAATTCAATGCCAAAACTTTTTCTTCCGATGTAGCCATACACCCTGAGATACTATCAATTAAACTAACCAGATCAACGTTATGGTGGACACTTTTTGGATATTGAGTAGTCGAACTGCTAGCCTTTGGCTGTGACCGAGTTTGCGGAAGAAAAAGTGCCCAAAACTGCGCACAAGACATGGGATATAAGCCTATGGTGACGTGCAGGAGTTCAAGAGAGCAGTACTTGAGTGAAAGGCCATCAGACTCATGCGATGGCTTATCACTTTGTAGAACTAGATGGATCCACTTAAAAACGTAAGAAACTTCAATTTGTATTGAGAGTTGACCAGTTTTACAGTGTTCGTGCTTTTGGACCTTAGCTGTATCTAGGTTGTTAATATTTTCTAGTAATTTCGTAAGGCATTGACACGTGTTGCGAAGGAAAGGATAGTGTTCATCCTGATGATAAACATCACTGTTTAAAGTGCGGTTAATACATTTCAACAGTCGATCGCGAAGCAGATTTATTTGTAGTTGCATGTTACCATTCATCCGCGCACATGGTGTGTTCGTGGTTAGAATTCTAGTGCTGTGTTGCTTCCACCTTAGAATGCGTATAATACACTCCATCACCACGGTCTGCAGCTGCAAAATATCATTTGTCACGGATTGATTTTGAATAATGGGATGTGTACGATCATATGTATTTGTGTCTAGCTCTAGAATGACCAGTAGTACGTCTCTTATCAACACCTCTATATGTTCAGCAGAATCAAGATTTGAGCCGAAAGCTGAGACAAATTCCACAAGACAGTTACTAAGAGCAATCATTTTCTTCATAGTCATGTCGACTGGATTATAGCCCGAGATATTTTTCTGAGTTTCTATCACTTTCAAAGAAGATAGGAAGGACTTCATGATCACACAATAATGATCGTGAATATCTTCACATGATAGTTTCAATGAAGTTGTTTTACGAGAAGTGTACTTTCGATCACTATGATTTTTACGAGAGAGCGATATCACGCGGGTTATATCTTTCCATATTTGCATCGATATCTCAGACGCTTCGAGTTTGTGTTCTTCTTGTGTAGAATTCGAAATAAATCGTTCAACTAGAGTGGCGAAAGTGAAAAGTAAATTAAACAATCGAAAGACTGTGTCGTCGTCAGGGTTTCCCTTCTTTGAACCTACAAACCAAACTAAATCTTTGACGATAAAATTAGTACTCGATTTTGTTTTTTTCAATATCTCCAAAGCTCGATTGGAATAGTTCACATCGCCATTGCTCTCTTGTAATCTTGTGATAGAATCGTGAAGAGATGTCAGTTGCCCTTGATACAATGAATCAGATACGTGATTACGGAGTGGTGAGTGTTGAGTCCTTCTTTTAGATTGATTTTCAAAATTTCTTCTAGATGTGGATTTGTGTGGTTGCATTATTTCCAGCAGTGCAATCCATGGGCCTTTAGAGACTATTCGTACTCTGTATTCCTGCAATTAATTCATTTTATCAAACAAAAAACCAAGTTGAAAGTTGAAAAAGAGATGAACGTTGGAGATCACAATGAAACGTGATACAGATAGTACATGCAACACAAAAACACAGAAGACACAGGTAAACAGGTAGAGAGGACAACAACACTTTTCATTTTTCAAATATTTAGTCTTCGCACTTTGTTACATACATGTAGTTTCAAAAGATCAAGACAAAACACTGTTTGCTCGAATCTTGAAGTGGCCTCTGGATCACTCAAACGGAAGCTTCATCGTCCCTCCCTTGTTCTAAAATTACTACATCTCTTGGGATGTACATTTTATCGTTCTCATCGAGAATTCCATTCAGATATTTTCTTGCAGCAGCAGTAGATTCCCCAATAGACTCTTCTTCATTCATTTCAATACCTTTGATTCTATTTGATATATTTGTCTTATTCCACTTATGTCTGAAACTCTCACTTTTGCGACCAAGTAATCTTTTCATCTCATTTGCATCTGGTGTTACGGTCTCTTCATCTTGATCGACTTCCTTTGGTTCATCATCAAATTTCCTATCTGAATTGTACATTGAGTTCCTCCTGCTTTGATTTAATCCTCTTGGGGATGTTGGAGTCATGAGTTCTTCAATAGGATCATAGCCACGGGCGATAGCTACTTTTTCAGCTCGTTTACATCTGATCTCCAATGATTCATTTTCCTTGAGCAATGATTGCATCTGTTCTTCTAGTGCTTTAATCTTGTCTTCAGCCACAAGTGCTCTCTTCTTCCACATCTCAACGTCTTGGACTATATTGTTACTGTCAAGTTCTTTTGCACCTTCGATGGCTTGCTCAAGATGCTCGAGCACTTGAGACATGGAAAGAAAGTAATTTAATTCATTTGGTGTAAAATGTTTCTTTTCAATGTTCATGGTTATGTGATATTGTTGTATGAATGTGATTGGTCCACTGAGAATGGTTGCTTTTGTGTGTGAAGTGTTTTGGTTGAGCTGCTGGAAATTTTGAGTTCTCAACGGACGTAACGGACCTAGGTTTAGGGTTGGTATCCTCGTGGGTATGGGAAAGAAAGTGGAGAAAAATGAGACAACCACACTAAAAACTAAAAACAACAATACAACAAAACAACATGTCAATGGCCTTCTAAAAGCTTTATTTCACACCAGTAACACGTTTCTCTGTTCATCGCAGTTTCTAATATGCCATCTCTGAAGAATAATAATCTTTTATTTGATCCGGTTTTCACAGAGAAAGTGATCAGCCTCTGGCGTAAGGCAATAGCGAATCTTATTTCATATCAAGGAGATCCCAGTGGTGACGACAAAGACGCTCTACAAAAACGACTTGCGATTTGGCAGAAACGTTTCAAACTAACAACAGTTTTTGCTATGTTTGTTGCAGTGTTAAGTTACTGGAAGAGGAAAAAGCAATTAACTGGTACTGCAATGAAACGATTGCGCTATCAAGACTTTATGTCGGCTCCAATAGCCGTATTACTTGCTGCATCGCAGAAGAGACAAGTGAAAAAGGTTTTGATGAATAGCTCAACAATTGCATATCTCGTGTCATCAGATGGAAATGAAGAAATTTGGAAAAAGTCAACGCTTCCACAGAATAACGCAAACTTTTCGAAAGACCTTGTCAACAGCCTTTCCGAAAGCGGATGTCTTGATATTTCTTCTTTGCCAGAGCCTCTTATTACCCGTATTAGTCCCATATTACTTACGGCATCTCCATTTATTTACTTGATTTGTTTATATTATATGATGAAACGGCTCCAGAAAGGGGATGCTTTCGATCATACAAACACGGATGATTTAGAAAAAAATGAACGAATCACGTTCGCGGATGTAGCTGGTATTGAAAATCGGGTTGAACTCGAAGAAATCGTTCAATATCTTGCCAACCCTGCAAGATTCAAACTTATTGGGGCTACACCACCACGAGGTATTCTTCTTCATGGCCCTCCGGGGTGTGGAAAGACTCTGCTTGCTAGAGCCGTTGCTGGGGAAGCAAAGGCTGATTACTTCATAAGTGCAAAAGGAAGTGACTTTGTTGAAATTTATGTGGGTCAGGGTGCGAAACGAATACGAGAATTATTTCAAACAGCTAGACGGGAAGCTCTAAAAAGATATCATCTGAAAACATCAAGTTCAATGTTTTGTATTGACAGGTTGAGGGACAGGCTCTTTGGGGGGAGTGCCAGCATTTCATCATCTTCCAATTTAAATTTAAGACATCCGTGCTGTGTGATTTTTATCGATGAAATTGATGCTTTAGCAAAATGTCGAGATGGTATTGGGAAAAGCCTTCATATGGGTGTTGGAAATGACGAAAGAGAGCAGACACTCAATTCTTTACTGACTGAAATGGATGGCTTTGATTCACATGTTGATGATGATTTCTCTAAGGTCAATATTATAGTAATAGCCGCAACAAATAGAATATCAATTCTAGATCCAGCGATTCTTCGAGCCGGTAGGTTTGACCGCCATGTATATATCCCGGCACCTGAATGCAGTGGCCGTAAAGAAATACTTAAGTTGCACGCTTCCAAAGTCAAGTTGGATAGTCAAGTTGATTTGGACGCTATAGCTAGACTAACTGATGGGTTTACAGGTGCAGATTTGCGATATATTGTAAATGAAGCGGCCCTTTTAGCTTGTCGGGAAGGGAAAGATTCCGTCAGCCAGAAAAATTTGGAGGAAAGTATTGATAGAGTGAGATCAATGAGATGAAAAGTGCTCATTGTTATGTACTAAGAAGCTGTTCCTTTAAAAATAGTTTTTATATTTATGGTCGCACTTTTTTAGTAATGCATTCCAAGAACTTAGACGTTCGTCCGACATCATTAAACAGGATGGAGAGATCAAGTTACTCTTCATCTTCCATTACCCACGGCGGGCATCCGATTGCCGGTAGATTTTCCTGAGGAGCGGCGCAACTTGCCGTCTTTTCATCCCATGTATTGAGAACGCAGTACCATTCGCCTGTTTTCGATGCATCAATAATAGAGGAAGCATCCATGGATCTCAAAACCGCCCTCCATTTGCCACAACTGGGATTACAGCAACGAATCCACTCATAAGGATCTTTAGCACTTGTTACATTACGCCTTTTACCTCTTGTCATCGTTGGCATTCGTGCCTCGTAATCTTCATTGCACTTGATTCTGCGAACCCATAGGCGAAGGTGCTTGCGAGCCCTTTGGTCAGATATAGTTTCCGGAGTTATGGCCTCATATTCCTCCTCGGGAGCAGAGCATTTTGCACGATCAGGATCATTTTTGTTCATGGAGCAAAACCATTTAGGAGGAAGCTTCTTGGCATCAACGACACCACGGAGACGTCGCCACTATAGCCCAAATAAAACATGTAAGAGATAATCATATTGATTACAGATAATATACACACGAGAAAATTACCTTTTTGCATTTGTCACATTCGACCCATGTGGCATTTGCACTTCCTGTAGTCTGGCCAAATATTGATGTTTCTTCTCCTTCGTGTGAAATTGTATCCTCCACGATCATACCTGGCTCTTTTGATGAAGCAGTAGATGTATCAGCGTTTTCCTTCGAAGGAGAAGCATCTTCCTCATCAGAATCACGTTTAACGTTACTGATGTCATCATCTTCCACCATGACAAAACTATTAAGCCTTTTCCTGCCACTTCCACCAGAAGTATCCATTTTCCCCTTCATGCTTTCAATCTTAAGCCTCTTACGAGCAGCTCTTGCTATCACACTTCTGTCTAATCTGATAAGAGATGCCTCATCCTCATAATTTCCACGTTTCAAACCCCCAGCAATACCTGTGGATGCATAGACAACATACTCGTCATCATCGTCATCTGAGCTATCCGTATCAACAATCGAACCCTTCTGGCTGTATTTGTCTTCCTCTAGAATATTCCTTGTCATTTCCTCCACAGCTGCCTGTGCAGAACTAAGTCTCTTACCCTCTCTTTTCTTTTTCCGAACCTTTGAAATATCATCTTTTTCCTGGGTAGATGATGATGTTGTTAGATGTGGGAATCAAAAAGCAAGGAAATGATCTCGAGCAGATAAGAATATACGTTTAACCTACCTTCTTTCTCTTGAGCTTGTACTTTCCAGAGGGTTTTTTAGTGGAATCTTCATCTTCACTCTTTCGCCTCTTCTTAGCTTTTTCGCCACGGCTCCTTTTCCCCATTTCATAGTAAAACTGATCGGAAAAGGGGGCTGTAGATCCCCCTTCCGTTCCGTTGTCATCGTCATCCTTTTCTGCGTTAACGCTGTTGGAGTCTTGAGTCAAATTGGCCCCAGATGAAACAAATCCTTCTTCTGAAGTGATACCGACGGCACTCGACATATGGTCATACTGCTGCTGATCACTGGCTACTGGTGTATCGAACGGCTCTTGAGTCTCAGGAGCATGTGTCATACCTTGACTATTAGCTTCCATTTGGTAGGTAGGCGCTG
>Ga0213868_10002464_pt1 | contig 17735 bp, 18 predicted proteins | sample PICome_9_FD_160087 | JGI IMG/M metagenome (GOLD analysis project Ga0213868, IMG submission 160087) | Coastal seawater microbial communities near Pivers Island, North Carolina, United States - PICO127 | ecosystem: Environmental > Aquatic > Marine > Coastal | place: USA: North Carolina...
CGGTGGCCCCCAATGATGCGTGCGCGCAAGGGGCGCAGCGAGATCTGGAATCGGTGCAGCGTTATTTGTCATCGCCGGTGCATCTGGCCGTGTTTGACTTACCTTGGACGCCCTTGTTTTTCGCAGCAATTTTTGTGTTTCATGCGGTTTTGGGATGGTTGACGATTGCCGGTGCGGCGTGTCTGATTGCGCTAACGGTTTTGAACCGCCATGTGGCGCAGGCCCCATTGATGCAGGCCAATCGTACCGTTGGTATTGCCGATAGGCTGGGCGAAAACCTGAAATCGGAAACCGAGGTGGTGCAAGCGCTTGGCATGGCGGGTGCAGGGTTTGAACGTTGGCGCCGTGCGCGGGCGGCGGCCTTGAGGGCGGCGATTGAGGCGGGGGATGTAGGCGGGGTCTTTACCGTGGCGTCCAGGACATTTCGTTTATTTTTGCAATCGTCCATGCTGGGGGTCGGGGCGTATTTGGTGCTGCAAGGGCAACTAAGCGGAGGCGCAATGATTGCGGGGTCCATTCTTTTGGGGCGCGCCTTGGCCCCGATTGAAGTATTGGTCAGCCAATGGGCGCTGGTGCAACGCGCGCAAGAGGCGCGGGGGCGGTTGGCGGCATTGCTAACGCTGCAACCGCCAGAGGTGACGCGGATGGCGCTGCCGCGCCCGCGTGCGATGCTGGACGTGGCCTCGTTAACTGTGGTGCCGCCGGGGGCCACGCGCGCCGTGTTGCGAATGGTGTCGTTTACGCTGCATCCGGGCCAAGCGCTTGGGGTCATTGGCGCGTCGGGGTCGGGGAAATCCAGCCTTGCGCGAGCGCTAATTGGGGTATGGCGACCTGCGGGCGGTAAAATCCGACTGGATGGGGCAACGTTGGACCAATATGACCCTGATGTTTTAGGCGCGATGATTGGGTATTTGCCGCAAAGGGTTACGCTGTTTGATGGCACGATTGCCGACAATATTGCGCGGTTGGCGGAGGCGCCGGATGCAGCGCTGATTGTCGCCGCCGCCCAGCGCGCAGCCGCGCATGAGATGATTTTGGCCTTACCCGATGGTTATGACACGCCGGTGTCGACGATTGGGGGGTGGCTGTCGGGGGGCCAAATTCAGCGGATCGGGCTTGCGCGGGCGCTATTTGGCGACCCCCTTCTGTTGGTTCTGGATGAGCCGAATGCGAACCTGGACAACGAAGGGTCGCTCGCACTGAATCAAGCGATCAAGGCGATGAAGGCGGCGGGGCATTCGGTGCTGATCATGGCGCATCGCCCCGCCGCCATTCAAGAATGCGATATGCTTTTGGTGCTCGAAGATGGCACGCGCCGCGCCTTTGGGCCGCGCGACCAGGTGCTGCGCGAGATGGTGCGCAACCATACCGACGTCGCGTATCGCTCTGGGCTCGGGGGTGTTGCATGACCTGTTTTGGTAAAGACCCCGCGCCTGACGAATGGCCTGTCTGGCGGCCAGTTCTACTTGGGGTGGTCACGCTTTTCCTATTGCTCGGGTGCTTTGGCACATGGAGCGTGATGACTACGATCACCGGGGCCATCGTCGCCGCAGGCCGGATCGAAGTGGCGCAGAACCGCCAGATCGTTCAGCATCCGGAAGGCGGGGTGGTGGCCTCTATCCATGTGATCGAAGGACAGGCGGTTGAGGCGGGTGCGCTGTTGTTGCGGCTTGATGGGGCGGCGGTAAAGTCGGAACTCGCGATCGTCGAAGGGCAGTATTTTGAGGTGTTGGCCCGGCAAGGGCGGCTGGAAGCCGAGCGTGATGACGCACCCACAATCGTCTTTCCAGCAGAGCTTTTGGACACAGCGCAAATGCGGGTCGATGTCGCGGGTCTGACGGATGGGCAGCGCCACTTGTTTGACGCCCGCAAATACAGTATGGCGCAACAAGTTGCCCAACTGTCAAAGCGTCGCGCGCAGATTGACAGCCAACTGGCGGGCATTGACGCGCAGTCACATGCGCTCAAATTGCAACTTGGCCTGCTTGATCAAGAATTGGTAGCTCAACAAGATTTGCTGACCAAGGGCTTGGCACAGGCAAGCCGCGTGCTTGCCTTGAAACGCGAAATGGCGCGGTTGCAAGGGATGGTTGGAGAGTTGGCCGCAAGCAACGCCCAAGCCCACGGCCGCGCTACAGAGATCGCTATTGAAGTGCTGAAGCTTGGCGCTGTCCGGCGGGAAGAGGCAAACACACAACTGCGGGAACTCGGTTACCGCGCGTTGGAATTGGCCGAACGCCGCCGCGCGCTGATGGAACAGGTCGCGCGGCTGGACATTTTGGCGCCAGTCTCTGGGGTGGTTTTGGGCTTACAGGTTACCACGCCGCAGGCCGTTTTGCGTGCAGCCGATCCAGTGCTCTATTTGATTCCCCAAGATCGCCCGCTGCTAATTTATGCCAAGATAGAACCGCTGCACATTGATCAGATCAGCCTCGGCCAGCCTGTCCATCTGGTCTTTTCGGCTTTTCCCGCCCGCAGCACACCCGAATTGACCGGGCATATTACTGGCATCTCTGCTGATACATTAACCGACCCTACGACCCAAATATCATATTACCGTGCCGAAATTGCGCCGGATGTCGGCGAGGTTGAGAAACTGAAAGGCCTGACCCTGATTCCCGGCATGCCCGTGGAGGCGTTTTTTCGCACTGAGGCGCGGACGCCCTTGGCCTTTCTCATCAAGCCGTTCACCGATTATTTCGCGCGGGCCTTCCGCGAAAGCTAATGCAGTATTGGGCATCCCGACACGACAGTCCCGATGCAAACCAATCTACACCAGCCAGCAATCCGAATCTTTCGCGATGGCAAAGGGCGACTATGTCACTTTCCAATTCACCATTGGAACAAAAAACGATAACGTTGCCCCAACCACGTAAAAAGGATTTGCCATGACCATTTCGTCCCGCCTTGCCGAACGCGGCATCACGTTGCCCAATGCCCCGGCGCCTGCGGCCAATTATGTGCCCTTCGTTCTGGATGGCCACACGCTTTATGTTTCGGGTCAGATCAGCCAAGGGCCGGACGGCCTGATCAAAGGTCGGCTTGGCGACACGATGAGCGTGGAAGACGGCGCTGCCGCGGCTCAACGCTGCGCGATCTCCCTTTTGGCACAGGTTAATGCGGCCTGCGGCGGCGATCTGTCGCGGCTGAAACGGGTGATAAAGCTGACGGGTTTCGTCAATTCCACCCCTGATTTCGTTGATCAACCCAAAGTTATCAATGGCGCGTCGGACTTCTTGGTGGAAATTTTGGGCGATGCTGGCCGCCACGCACGATCTGCCGTTTCTGCCGCGGCGCTGCCGTTAGGGGTTGCGGTGGAAATCGAAGGTATCTTTGAAATATCGGCTTAACCCGCCGCCCTGCTTTACCTGTTTGAAAATATCCTCGGGGGGGGAAGGTTTTGGCAGCGCCAAAACCGGATTGGGGGGCAGACAGCCCCCCTCCCCGACCAGCCGAAAAGCGATACATCATGTCCACTGAGCTTCACCCCGACTTTCTGACCAAGCCAATCGCCCACCGCGCCTTGCATGACGTCAGCGATGGTCGCCCAGAAAACTCGCGCGCGGCTATTCGTGCTGCGATCAAAGCGGGCTATGCGATTGAAATTGACCTGCAGTTGTCACGCGATGGTAAGGCGATGGTGTTCCACGATGAAACGCTGGACCGGCTGACAATGGAAACCGGGCCGGTCAACCAACGCTCGGCGACCGAACTGTCACATATCCCGTTGCGTGGTGGGCGCGAAACTATCCCCAGCCTGAAACAGGTGCTGAAACTGGTGGCAGGCCGCGTGCCCTTATTGATTGAATTGAAGGATCAGCAAGGCGAACTGGGCCCCACCGATGGCAAGCTGGAGGCGGCGACGGCGCAAGCGCTGGCCGATTACGAAGGTCCGGTGGCGGTGATGTCGTTCAACCCCTATTCGGTTATTATCATGGCGCGATTGATGCCACATGTGCCGCGTGGGATCACCACCTCATCCTTTGACCCTGCCGATTGGCAGCCGATTGCCCCAGCAATCTGCGACCGTCTGCGCGAAATACCCGATTACGACCATGCCAAAGCGTGCTTTATCTCGCATGAGGCGCGCGATCTGGACCGCGCCCGTGTGACAGAATTGCGCAATGCGGGGGCAGTGATTTTGTGCTGGACTATCACGTCGCCGGAGGCCGAGGCGGAAGCGCGCAAGTATGCGCAAAACATCACGTTTGAGCAGTATCTGCCAACCTTTCCGGCTTGACCTTGCGTCCATCGACCCCATTTTGCCAGTGACACGCAGCCTTGCAAAGAATGTTCCATGGACGAGATTGAGATCACGTTGCACAGCAGTTTTGCCGAGATTTCGGCGCAAGACTGGGACGCGCTGGCCTGCCCGGAGGGTGCAAATGGGCGGCCTATTGACCCGTTCACCACGCATCGTTTCCTGATGTCGCTGGAACAGTCGGGGTCGATTGGGGGTCGTAGTGGCTGGCAAACCCGGCCGATTGTCGCGCGCAAAGGCGGTGTTGCGATTGCCGAGATGCCGATGTTTGCGAAAAACCACTCTCAGGGCGAGTATATTTTTGACCACGCTTGGGCGCAGGCTTTTGAACGCGCAGGCGGGCGTTATTACCCCAAGCTGCAGGTCGCAGTGCCGTTCACGCCCGCCACAGGTCGCCGCTTTCTCACCCTTCCGGGCGCCGAAGATGAAGGCACCGCAGCTTTGATTGCGGGGGCCACACAGGTGGCTGAGCAAAACGGGCTTTCGTCGCTGCACATCACCTTTTGTACCGAGGAGGAGGCGGCGCGTGGTGGAGATCTTGGCCTGATGCACAGGGTTACCCAGCAATATCATTGGCATAATGATGGCTATACCGATTTTGAGGGCTTCCTTGCTCAGCTTTCGTCGCGCAAGCGCAAGGCCATCCGCAAGGAACGCAACACCGCCAATAGCGCTGGGCTGGATATTCAATCCTTGACCGGTAACGCAATTCAACCCGCCCATTGGGATGCGTTTTGGCAGTTTTACCAAGATACCGGCGCGCGCAAATGGGGCACGCCCTACCTAACCCGCGCCGCTTTTGACGCCTTTCACGCCACAATGCGTGATGACATATTGCTGGTGCTGGCCTTTGACGGGGACAGGCCAATAGCAGGCGCGCTGAACTTTATCGGCCGCGATACGCTTTATGGCCGCTATTGGGGCTGCACCGAAGATCACCCCTGCTTGCATTTTGAACTCTGCTATTACCGCGCCATCGATTGGGCCATCGCCCACGGTTTGAAGCGGGTCGAGGCCGGGGCGCAAGGCGACCACAAGCTGGCGCGCGGCTATTTGCCCGTCCCCGTCCATTCCTTGCACTGGATCGCGAATGACGGTTTTGCCCGCGCCGTGGCCGAGTATCTGGAGGCCGAGCGCAACGCCGTGACCGAAGATATCGAAGTGACCACCGCTTATGGCCCCTTTCGCCGCACACCCCCCGATGATTCCGACCAAACCTGACCAAAAATAGGAACCATAGATGAAAGCCGAACCGCTTACAGATCGCAGCGCGCTTGCCCCGCTTTTGGCCAATGGTTGGGCGGCAGACCCAACCCGCGATGCCATCACAAAAACCTACATCTTTCGTAATTTCATCGAGGCGTTTGGTTTCATGACCCGCGCCGCCCTGTGGGCCGAAAAATGGGATCATCACCCGGAATGGTCGAATGTTTACAAAACCGTAACGGTCACACTGATCACGCATGACGTGAACGGCTTGTCAGACCGCGACATCAAACTAGCCCAAAAAATGGACAGCTTGACCACGGCCTAAACCACCTTCCCATTTCATCTTGGTCCAAATACCTAAAACCCGGCTGCGGCCCAGCGAAACAGCCTATCGGATTACAGCCGAATAACCTTGATATTGCTGCCCTTGGCCGACAGCGCGATTTCGCCGCGGCAGAGGCGGAGCGCGTCCTCGCCGAACGCCTCATTGCGCCAGCCAGAAAGGGCGGCCACTTTGCGCTGCCCCCCTGCGATAAGATCCAGGTCAGAAGCAGAGGCGATCAGCTTGGCGGCCACCCCCAACTCTTCGGACTTGGCTTTCAACAAAACGCGCAGCAGGTCGGCCAGTGCAGGGTTTACCTGCACTTGGTCTTTTGAGGTGTCGGGTTTGGGCTGGTCTTCGGGCTTGGCTTCCATCCCTGCTTTGACCGCTGCCAGCAAGCCATCTGCGATGTCACCGCGCCGAGCCTCGCGCAGCAAAAGGCGCGAGCGACCCAGTTCTTCGATATTTGTGGGCTTGGTTGAGGCCAGTTCCAACAGCGCGTCATCCTTGATCACGCGGCTGCGCGGCACGTTATTGCCTTGGGCATGTTCCTCACGAAACCGCGCCAGTTCTTTGACAATCGCCAAAAACCTGCCCGAATTGGTGCGGGTTTTGATCCGCTGCCATGCTTCATGCGGGCGCACGGTATAGGTTTCGGGATCGGTCAGCACGGCCAATTCTTCCTCAACCCATTTTTGGCGGTTGCTTTCGGCCAGTTGCTTTGCCAGCGCCTCATAGATCACGCGCAGATGGGTCACATCGGCCAGCGCATAGGTTTTTTGCGCCTCAGAAAGCGGGCGGCGCGACCAATCGGTGAAACGGCTGGTTTTGTCCAAAGGTTCATGCGCGATTTTGCGTACTAGGGTTTCATAGCCTACCTGTTCGCCAAAACCGCAGACCATGGCCGCGACTTGGGTATCAAACAAAGGTTTTGGGAAGGAATTGCCTTCGACAAAGAAAATCTCAAGATCTTGGCGGGCGGCATGGAACACTTTGACCGTCGCCTCATGGCGAAACAGATCGTAAAGCGGTTCCAGCGACATATCGGCGCCCTCGATCGGGTCAACCAAAACCGCGTCTCCTTTGGCACCGGGCAAGGCCATCTGGATCAAGCAAAGTTTGGACCAATAGGTCCGTTCGCGCAGAAACTCGGTGTCGATGGTTACATAGGCCTCGCGCTTGGCGGCGTCACAAAAGGCGGCGAGATCTTCAGTCGTCGTAATGGTGCGCATCGTATTCCCATTGTCAGCTATTGGCACGGGGTCATCCCGCAGCTTTGCTATAGGGGGCCAATGCGGCAAAAGAAAGCCCTGCTGCGCAAGGCAACAGGGCGTTTCCCTTGGTATCTGCAGTGATTTGACTTAGATCGCCGCCAACAACGCCTCGCCACCCGAAATTTCGCAGACGCCTGTTGATTGCTCAAGGTGTAGCCGCGTTACAACCCCATCTTCAACTAGCATCGCATAGCGGCGTGATCGGTTCAGCATTCCGCGATCCGGGTTGGAATAATCCATCCCGATTGCGCGCGTAAAGTCGGCTCCGGCATCTGCAAACATAGAAATACCCGCATCAGCAGCCCCAGTCAGGCGCCCCCAGTAACGCATAACATGCGGGTCGTTGACCGAAATGCAGATGACTTCATCGATACCTTTGCCCCGAAAAGCATCGGCAGTACGCACAAAGCTGGGCACATGCGCCGAGTCGCAGGTTGGCGTAAACGCCCCCGGCACAGCAAAAACGACGACGCGACGCCCATCAAGCCGCTCACTTAGTTTTACGGTCTCCGGGCCGTCATCGGTCACAACGGGGAAAGTCGCGTCTGGTAGCTTCATTCCTTCAGTCAGCATTGGTTTCCTACTTTCAGGATAGATTGAAATGGGCCGATTTAGAGAGTTGCCAGCAAGGCTTCTCCGGTCGAAATATCGCAAACGCCCGGCTCATCAATATTTGCATGGGTGATCACACCGTCCTCAAGAACCAGCGCGTAACGGTTCGAGCGACCAATCAGTCCAAGATGCGGAGCGGTAAAATCCATCTTCAACTCTTTGGTAAAGGCCCCGTCCGCATCGCCAAGCAAGGTGATCCCTGCCGCTGTAGCACCGGTCGCTTCGCCCCAAGCTTTCAGCACGAAAGGGTCGTTCACGGAAACACAGATTATTTCAGCAACACCTTTCGCGCGAAACGCATCCGCCGTGCGAATGAAGCTAGGAATATGCGACGTCGAGCAAGGCCCGGTATAGGCACCCGGCAACGCAAAGAGCACAACTTTGCGCCCCGCAAGCAAAGACCCCAATGAAACCGATTCTGGACCCTCTGCGCCCAGTTTGACGAATGTTGCCTCGGGCAGCTTTCCACCTACAGAAATTGTCATATCTTCATCCCTCATGCGTTGCGTTACAGCTTGTTCACGATATAGGCTGCGACCGGTTGCCCGACCAGTCACAAAGTAACAATAATCCATGCGGGCGCGCGTTGAGGGGCAAGAGATGAAGCGTACAGTTGTAATTGGGGCCGGGCAGGCCGGGGCGTCTTTGGTCGCCAAGTTGCGGGCTTTGGGCGATACGGGGGAGATTGCGCTGATCGGGGCAGAAAGCGCGCCGCCCTATCAGCGCCCGCCATTATCCAAGGCGTATTTGATGGGTGAAATGCCGACCGAGCGGTTGTTTTTGCGCCCTGAGGCATTTTATGCCGAGCAGAATATCGACCTGCGTTTGGGGCAGGCTGTGACCACGATTGATACAGCCGCACAAACCGTGACGGTGGACGGCGATGTGCTGCACTATGATGATTTGGTGCTGACCACGGGGTCGGTGCCACGCAGACTGCCTGCCAGTATTGGCGGCGATTTGGACGGCGTGTTCACCCTGCGCAATTTGGCCGACGTCGATGCGATGAAACCCTATTTTGTGGCGGGCAAGCGGGTTGTGATTGTGGGCGGCGGCTATATCGGGCTGGAAGGTGCTGCGGTGGCGGCCAAGCTGGGGTTGGATGTGACGGTCGTGGAAATGGCCCCACGGATTTTGCAGCGGGTGGCATCGGCAGAGACGTCAGATTTTTTCCGCGATTTGCACACAAGCCACGGGGTCAAGATTATTGAGGCGACGGGGTTGGAACGATTGCTGGGCGAAGGTCATGTGACCGGGGCGCGGCTGACCGACGGGCGCGAGATTGCGGCGGATTTTGTGATGGTGGGTGTGGGGATTATGCCCGCAACGGCGTTGGCCGAAGCGACGGGGATTGCGCTGGACAATGGCATTGCAACCGATGCTTTGGGGCGCACAAGCGTACCGCATGTTTGGGCAGCAGGGGATTGTGCCAGTTTTCCAACTGAAGGCGGGCGGATACGGTTGGAATCGGTGCCCAATGCGATTGATCAGGCGGAATGTGTGGCGGGCAATATTTTGGGCGCGGAAAAACCTTACGTGGCCGAGCCGTGGTTTTGGTCTGATCAATATGACGTAAAGCTGCAAATCGCTGGGCTGAACACAGGCTATGACCATATTGCCACGCGGCGCAGCGAGGGGGCGGTGTCGTTTTGGTATTACAAAGGCGATAGGCTTTTGGCTGTTGATGCGATGAATGATCCGCGCGCGTTCATGGTGGCCAAGCGGTTGTTGGCGATGGGAAAATCCCCTAGTGCGGCAGTGGTGGCCGATGCGGCGACTGACCTGAAGGCGTTGCTGAAATAATGCGGATTATTGGTGGCAGCAATCGGGGCACGCATTTGGCCGATATCGGCAAGGGTGATGCATCGGCGCATTTGCGGCCCACGTCTGACAGAGTGCGCGAGGCGGTGTTTAACTTGCTGATAAATGGTCGGCTTGATGGAGGGCCGAACCCGGTTTTGGATGCGCGGGTTTTGGATTTGTTTGCAGGGACGGGGGCCTTGGCGTTAGAGGCACTCAGTCGCGGGGCGGCCAATGCCACGCTGGTGGATGATGGCAAGGTCGCGCTGGCGTTGATCAAGCGCAATCTTGAGATTACGCGCCAGACAGCAACCGTTTTGCGCCAGAATGCGGCGCAATTGCCACCCAATACCGCGGCTGCGTTTGATTTGACTTTCCTTGATCCGCCTTATGGCAAAGGGATGGGTGAGGCTGCGTTGACCAGTGCGATCAAGGGCGGATGGATTGCCCCCGGTGCCGTGGTGGTGTGGGAAGAGAGTGCCGCGATCACTGCACCGCAAGGATTCACCAAGCTGGACGCTCGCAGGTACGGCGACACAAGCATAACAATTTTAAGGGCACCCGCATGACCCCCAAAGCCATTTTGTTTGATTGTGACGGTGTGTTGGTGGACAGCGAAGCGATTGCCTTTGATCTGCTAGCCGAGGATTTGGCTGCCTACGAGTTGCACCTGACCCGCGCGGAAATGGAAGAGCGGTTTTTGGGCGGCACTATTGGGGGGTTGTTTACCACGGCCCGCGCGCTTGGGGCCAATCTGCCCGAAGATTGGGTCGATGATTTTTATGCCCGCATGTATGCAAGATTGGCGCAAGGGACCGCGCTGATTGACGGTGTGGTGGATGTGCTTAACGCGCTGGACGCCGCGGGGATTGTCTATGCCGTCGGGTCGAACGGGTCAGACCAAAAGATGCAGATCACGCTGGGCCAGCACCCTGCCGTGATGGCGCGGCTGCGGGGGCATTTGTATTCGGGGCAAAGCCTTGGTTGCCCCAAGCCTGACCCTGGATTGTGGCTGCATGCGGCCCGCGCCCTTGGCGTTGAACCCGCTGACTGTGTGGTGATTGATGACAGCCCTACCGGGTGCCTTGGTGCGGCGCGAGCCGGGATGCGCTGTTTGGGATTGGCCGAGCATGACGATGGCGCGCGGCTTGCGGCCACGGGGGCCGAGGTGATCCGGTCTTTGCGCGATATTCCGGGCAAGATCGGGATTTAGGGCCGGGACAGCGCTTTGGTGCTGGCCCCGGTATTAGCTTTCAAACGCCGCTTTATAAACGCCACCGGGTGAAAGGGTGAAAATCTCGGCCCCTGTGGCGGTGACACCGATGGAATGTTCATATTGTGCACTGAGTTTGCCGTCCCGGGTGACGGCGGTCCAATCATCGGCCAACACTTCGGTTTCGGGGCGGCCCATATTGACCATGGGTTCAATGGTAAAGAACATGCCTTCTTCCAGAACCGCTGTGCGATCCTCAACCGAGCGGCGCAGGTTTGAGATTTTGTTGCCCTGCGCGTCTTTGCGGAAATTGGCGTAGTGCAGCACGTTGGGCGGGGAATGGAACATCCGGCCCAGCCCGTGGCCACAGAAATCGCGGACAACGGACAGGCCTTGTTTTTCGACATAGGATTGGATCGCATAGCCGATATCGCCAAAAGTGTTGCCGGGCTTTACCGCTTCGATCCCCAGCATCAGGCTGTCATGCGTCACCTTCATCAGGCGTTGGGCAAAGGGTTTCGGTGTGCCTGCAACATACATGCGGCTGGTATCGCCAAACCAGCCATCGACGATGACGGTGACATCAATGTTCAAAATATCGCCTTCGCGCAGCACATCATTAGCGCGTTTGGGAATCTTGCTGCCCGGGATACCGTGGCAAACGACATGATTGACCGAGATGCAGGACGCGTGCTGATAGCCGCGATAGCCGATGGTTGCCGAAGTAACGCCACGCCGGTTCACCTCGGCGGTGATGAAATCATCCAGCTCACCAGTCGTGGCACCCGGCACCACCAAAGGGCCAACCAGATCCAGAATTTCAGCAGCAACCCGGCCTGCGGCGTGCATGCCTGCAAAGTCGCCGAGTTCATAAAGGCGAATGCCGTCTTTGGTAATCCGTCCGCGTGTTTCGTCCAAACCTATGGCCTCGCTTGCTTGTCTCTACCTGTAAATAATCCCGTTGCGGCAAAATGGCCAGACCTTGCGGTAATCTGGGTTTGAAACCGCAGGGGTGCGGCCCTATACCCAAAGGAACCCAAAAGTTATGGAGGCACACATGCCAAACCCCACCGCCGCGATGCTGGTTATAGGAGATGAGATTTTGTCGGGGCGGACCCGTGACAGCAATATGCATTTTCTGGCGGGGGAACTGACCAAACATGGCATTTCGCTGACCGAGGTGCGGGTGGTATCGGATGACCGGAACGCGATTGTGGCAGCGGTGACGGCGCTGGATGCGGCATATGACCATGTCTTCACCTCCGGCGGAATCGGGCCAACGCATGATGACATCACCGCTGAAGCGATTGCTGCCGCCTTTGGCGTGCCGATCAGCCAGCGTGCGGATGCAATGGCGTTGCTGGCCGCGCATTATGAACGCTCTGGTCTGCCGTTCAATGAGGCGCGACAACGGATGGCGCGTATACCTGATGGGGCGGCGTTGATTGATAACCCGATTTCGACCGCACCCGGTTTTAGCCTTGGGTCGGTGCATGTGATGGCGGGTGTGCCGAACATTTTCCAAGCGATGGTCGCCAGCGTTTTGCCAACGCTAACCGGGGGCGCGCCGTTGCTAAGCCAATCTTTGCGCGTTGATCGCGGCGAGGGTGAGGTGGCGGGACCGTTCGGGGCGCTGGCCGAAGCGTTTCCAGACTTGTCGATGGGGTCATATCCGTTCACCCAGAACGGCGCATATGGGACGAATTTGGTGATCCGCGGTACCGATGCGGCCCGGATTGACGCCGCGATGACCCAGCTTGCCCAGCTGTTTACGCCATGACACCAGACGCGATTTATGACGTGCTGGAACAGACTTGGCCTGCCGCCAGCTATGCCCGCGTTGGCCCGTGGATGATCCGGGAAGGGGCTGGCGGGGGGCAACGGGTTTCGGCGGCCACGGTCGAGGGCGCGTTTGAAGACGCGGACATTCCGCAGGCCGAAGCGGCCATGGTAGCGCTTGGCCAAACACCGTTGTTTATGCTGCGCCATAGTGACGGGCGTCTGGATGAAATGTTAGCCGCGCGGGGTTACAAGCGTCACGACCCCGTGGTGGTCTATGCCGCGCCTGTAGCGGATTTGGCCAGCCCTGCGCCATCGGCTATGTCAGCCTTTCCGACTTGGCCACCCCTAAGCATCGCTGTGCAATTGTGGGAAGAGGCAGGGATTGGGCCAAGTCGTTTGGCTGTGATGGACCGTGTTTTAGGCGCAAAGACCTGCATTTTGGGGCGCGCGAATGACCGCGCATCGGGTGTGGCGTTTGTAGCCCTTCATGGCCGCACCGCGATGTTGCACGCGCTAGAGGTATCATCCACACAGCGCAGGCAAGGATCTGGCAGTGATATCATGCGGATGGCAGCACTTTGGGCGCAAGGCCAAGGCGCTGATATGCTGTGTTTGGCGGTAACCGAAGGGAACGCTGCCGCGCGCGCCCTTTACGCTGGTCTTGGGATGACCGTTGTGGGAGCGTATCATTATCGCAAAAAATGATATCAGATTGGATGGACCCATGGTGCGACACCGTGCTTTGCCTTTGAATCCGTTGATTGGCTGCACAGTCGCATTTTGGGTGTTGGGCAGTGGTATCAGCGCGGCCTTGACGTTGGAATTTCCTGGCCCGGCGACGCCCACGGCAAACCCGGTGATGGCGCGCGCCAGTTATGCTTTGCCAACCGCGCCATGGGCCAATGGGGCGCTGCCGGTTGAGGTGATTGACGGCATGGTGGAACGCGCCGCGTGGCAGATTGATGCGCCAAAGCTAAGCAGTCTGGACTTGATGCAACCTTTGCGCACGCAATTGGTGGCCATGGGGTTTGAGCCGATTTTTGAATGCGAAACGATGGGCTGCGGCGGGTTTGATTTTCGCTTTGCGACCGAAGTGCTGCCAGAACCGCGGATGCATGTTGATATTGGCGATTTCAGGTTTTTGTCGGCCGCGCGCACGGGAACAGACGGTCGGGATGTGGTGGGGTTGATGGTTAGCCGGTCCGCAAGCAAAGGCTTTGTGCAACTGACCCGCGCTGTGGCGGATACAGGGCCTGCGCTGTTTGCCGCGACCAACAAGGCGTCAGCGGGGCTTGACCCGTTTGTGGCGCCGGTGGTCGAGACGGGGGCTATGTCGCAGTTACTGACCAGCGGAGCGGTGGTGTTGGAGGGCCTGGATTTTGGCACGGGGGCTGCGGATTTAACCGAAGGGCGCTATCCGTCTTTGGCCGCGCTGGCGGAATGGCTACAGCAAAACCCCGATAAAACGGTGGCGCTGGTGGGTCATACCGACGCATCGGGGGGGCTTGACGGCAATATCGTGATCTCAAAACGCCGCGCGGCATCGGTTCGCGTGCGGTTGATAGAGGTTTATGCAATTCCCCCAACTCAAATAGAAGCGCAAGGCGTCGGATATTTGTCACCGATCGCCTCGAATTTGACAGAGGAAGGCCGCCAGAAAAACCGAAGGGTCGAGGCCATTTTGACCTCAACCCAATAGAATTTTTTGTTTCGGATTTTACCAGATATCCGGCCCTTTTTCGGCATAGCGCCGCGCGAGAAAGTCGATGAAAGCCCGAACTTTGGGCTGGGTAAAGCGTCCGGGGGGATAGACCGCATAAACGCCGAGTGTTTCAACCGGAAGACCGGGAATCGCCTCTTCGACCTGACCGTTTTTAAGCGCCTCGGCATAGAGGAACGATGGCAAATAAGCGATGCCAAGGCCCGAGATTGCGGCGTTCAGCAAGGATTGCCCGTCATTCACCGTAAGCCAGCCCGCCGTGCGGACTTGACGTTTTTCACCCGAGGGGGCAGGGATTTTCCACACGTTACCATTGGCTTGGTTCGAATAATGCAGCAATTTATGATCGTTCAAATCGTCAATTTTTAGCGGCCGTCCGAACTTTTGGAAATAGCTGGGTGACGCGATCATCCGTTTGGATGTTTCAGTCAGTTTGCGGGCGCGCAGGCTGCTGTCTTCCAGGTCGCCAATCCGTACGGCCATATCAAAGCCTTCAGAAATCAGTTCCACAAAGCGGTTGTTCAGCACCATGTTGACGGTGATATCAGGGTATTCCAACAAGAAGTCGCCCAGAATAGGGGACAGCAGGTTCACCCCAAAATCGGTAGCCACAGAAATGCGCAACAGACCTGACGGCGCGGATTGCATGGAGGTGACGAGCGCGTCTGCCTCACCTGCATCATTCAGCACACGGCGGGCGCGGTCGTAATAGGCAAGGCCTATCTCGGTAGGACTGACTCGGCGGGTGGTGCGGTTCAAAAGGCGCGCACCAAGCCGTGCCTCAAGCGAAGAAACGTGTTTGGAAACAGCGGATTTGGAAATCCCCATCTTTTTGGCAGCATCCGTAAAGCCTCCTTGATCCACCACAGTGGCGAAAGCTTCCATTTCGGTTAGTCGATCCATTGTTTTCCCCATGCGGTAATTGCAGGTCTATGATCCTTACTGTTCCTCAAATCAGGCAAGATCGGGGCGCTGGCGCGGCCAGTCCGCGGTAATTGCAAGGATCGTTAATGGCAGAGAAACAACGAAGGGTCGGCGAAAGGGTGCCGATTCGAGGCAGGGTGGTCGGCTGAGAAAGGGACGAAAATGGGCGCCCAGCAGAAAAATGTTCCCCAGTTCCATCCCAATCGGTGCTGTTCTGTCGGGGATTTCCGCCTATGCGTGCAGGCTGTGGAAAATAAATCCGGAGAGGCTTAGCTCTGATGGCAGGCGGTGGCATGGGGCCTCCGCTTACTGCTTAAAAAGGACTTTAGATATGACACGCATAATGATTGCCCTTGGCCTGATGGTCGGCCTGACATCGGTTCCTGCCTTGGCCCAAGACGCCCCCGTTGATGCAGATGGCAATGGCTCTTGGTCGATGGAAGAGTTGCAAGTCACTTATCCAAACCTGAGCGAAGAGACCTTTGCCGCGATGGACACCTCGGCCGATGGTCAGATTGATGCGGCGGAATATGAGGCCGCGATGGGTGCCAATCTGCTGATGCAGTAAATCGCCGCTACCCGGGGGGCCACCCCGGCGCAGGCTTTGCGGCAATTGCCCCGCTGCAAAGCCTGCACTTTTTTGCGAGGCTGGGCGCTTTAGATCGCTGCAGCCAAACGTGCGCCTTGGTCAATGGCGCGCTTGGCGTCCAGTTCCGCCGCCACATCAGCGCCACCAATCACATAGTGGGCAATGCCTGAGGCGGCCAACGCATCGGCCAAAGCGCGGTTGGGTACTTGGCCTGCGCACATCACCACCGTATCGACAGCCAGCATTTCAGCACCATCTGCTGTGCTGATCCGCATCCCTTGCAGTGTAACGGCATCATAAGACACGCCGCCGCGCATCTGCACATTTTTCATTTGCAAAGCGGCGCGGTGGATCCAGCCCGTGGTTTTGCCCAAACGCCGCCCCGGCTTTTCCGCCTTGCGCTGCAACAACGTGACTTGCCGCGCCGCTGTATGGGGTTGCGGGCCAGTGGCGGCCAAACCACCTGCCACATCGGCAGGGTCGCCCACACCCCATTCGCGTTTCCACAAAGCCAGATCTTCGGTAGGCGAGGTGCCTTGGTGCACAAGATATTCCGCAACATCAAAGCCAATGCCGCCAGCCCCTACAATCGCCACGCGCTTGCCCACAGGCGCGCCAGTCAAAACTGCCTCATAGCCCAGCACGTTGGCGCCATCTTGGCCCGTGATGCCGGGATCGCGGGGGGTAACGCCGGTGGCGACGACCACCTCATCAAACCCGGCCAAATCTTGGGGCGTGGCGCGGTGGTTCAAGTGAACCTGCACACCTGCATTGTCCAACATGACGGCAAACCAATCAACCAACCCGCGAAACTCTTCCTTCCCGGGGATCACCTTGGCGAGGTTCAAAAGGCCGCCGACCTGCGCCGAACCTTCAAACAATTCCACCTTGTGCCCACGCTGTGCAGCGATGATGGCGCACATCATGCCCGCAGCCCCGGCCCCCACTATCGCCACCCGTTTCGGCGCGGTCGTCGGATCATAGGTCAGTTCCGTTTCCGCACAGGCCCGCGGGTTGACCAAACAAGAGGTAAGCTTCCCGCTAAATGTATGGTCCAGACAGGCCTGATTGCAAGCAATGCAAGGCGCGATCTCGGCGGACCGACCTGCCGCAGCCTTGGCTACAAAGTCAGGATCCGCAAGGAAAGGCCTCGCCATCGACACCATATCTGCTTGCCCATTGGCCAAGATACCTTCGGCCACATCCGGGGTATTAATACGATTAGAGGTGATAACAGGAATAGAGACTTCAGGGCGTAACCGCTCGGTCAACCAAGCAAAGGCCGCGCGCGGAACGGACGTGGCAATAGTGGGCACCCGCGCCTCATGCCAGCCGATGCCAGTGTTCAGCATGGTCGCCCCCCCCGCCTCAATAGCGCGGGCAAGCAACACCACCTCATCCCAAGTCGATCCATCAGGGATAAGGTCGATGAGGCTGATGCGATAAATCAAAATGAAATTGGGGCCTACGGCGGCGCGCACCCGGCGCACCACCTCAACCGGCAAACGCATGCGGTTTGCATAATCGCCGCCCCAACGGTCGGTGCGTTTGTTGACATGGCGGGCCAGAAACTGGTTCAGGAAATAGCCTTCAGACCCCATCACCTCAACCCCGTCATAGCCTGCCTCTCGGGCGCGGTTGGCGGCAGTCACGATGTCGGCGATTTGCTTTTCAATCCCCGCCTCATCCAATTCAGTCGGCACAAACGGAGAGATGGGCGATTTCACCGCACTGGCAGACACGCAATCCTTGCTGTAGGCATAACGTCCGGCGTGCAGGATCTGCATCGCGATACGGCCACCTGCAGCGTGAACGGCATCCGTCACACGGCGATGATTGGCGATATCTTTGGCCGAAAAAAGGCCTGCCGCACCCGGGAAAACGCCCCCTTCGGCATTGGGTGCCATGCCGCCCGTCACGATCAACGCCACGCCGCCGCGCGCCCGTGTTGCATAAAATTCAGCCACGCGCGCCCAATCGCCCGTTTCTTCCAGCCCAGTATGCATCGACCCCATCAGCACCCGATTGG
>Ga0213868_10002467_pt1 | contig 17730 bp, 10 predicted proteins | sample PICome_9_FD_160087 | JGI IMG/M metagenome (GOLD analysis project Ga0213868, IMG submission 160087) | Coastal seawater microbial communities near Pivers Island, North Carolina, United States - PICO127 | ecosystem: Environmental > Aquatic > Marine > Coastal | place: USA: North Carolina...
TTACTTAATTGTAGCGGCTTTTTTATTATAGAATTTTTAAGGTGTGGTAGCCTGTTTTGTTTAATTCTATTTTAATCGTAATTTTTAAACATTAATAAATAAAGTAATGAGTTCCATTTACCCATTAGCCATATAAGAAATTGTTTAAACTTTGATTTTTTCTTTTCGTCAGTCATAATTGTTTTTTTCTTTTGTTAAATACTTCTATTGCTTTTTTTATTTCTTCTTCTGTAACATATAATTTAAGATTAATACCTGCTCTCCATTGAGCAATGCTTTTACCTTCATTCATCAATACTAAAGTTGGTACAGAAATTACACTTCTTTGTATTGATTCAGGTTGATCTTCTAACCATGCAAATTGTATTTTAATATCTGCAAGTTTATTAACAGGTAAGTTATTATGTTTATTCCACTTTGCATTTATTTCAAGCAAAGTAAAATTTTGACTATAAGAGGTTAAACAGGTTAATAATAATATTAAAGTTATAATTTTTTTCATGGTTATTTTTTTTCAATTATTTCATACAGCTTTTCATCTATTTTATCTAATTTATCACTATTTTCTTGAACCTTATCCTGAGTATTCATAATTGTTTCTCGAACTAATTGATCTTTAAGATCGTATTCGGTCCTTGTAATAGTAGGCTTGGGCAATTCTTTGGCAAGTTCTATATCTTTTTGTAATGTAAAATATAACGTTGCTAAAGAAATAGCTCCTCCAATAACTATCCCTATTGTTTTTAAATCTAAGGTTACTTGTGTTTTTTCGCTTAAGTTCATAAAGCTTTTATTATTTTAGTGAATCTTTTCTTTTTTTACTTTTGTTTAAAGCCTCTAAGGACATTATTTTATTAATCCTATCTTCTTCTTTAGTTAATTTATTTATTTGTTTTTTACTTAATTTATATTTATTAAATAGTATGGCAGTTTGTTCTTCCTTTTTAAGTTTTTTAAGATCATATCTTCGTAATTCATCTCCGCTTAAATCTCCTCTTTCTTCTTTTATTTTGTTTTCTTTTTTAATATTTTTTCTGCGTTCTTTTTCTTTTTCGTATTTTTCATCACCGCTAGGATCATTAGCGGATTGTTCTAATTGCCATTCAGGATATCCTAGTAATAAAAAAGGTTTATAAGCATCTTTAGTTTCTTCCTGTAGCATGTCGATTAAATTACTTGCTTTAGCAATAGCTCTGTCTAAAGGAACGTTAGTAAGAGCAGAAGTTAAATCCCCTACAGCTCTAACACCGGGTAACTTAAGCAAATCACCTTTAGAAACGCCTTCTTTATCAAACATAAATCCTGCATTCCACTCAAAAGCATCAACACCTCTATAAATTTTACCAATTTTACTTCCTATGGGGGGAGAAATATTTGCTAAATTTTTAACAATATACTTGCTATAATTAGGCTTTTTCTTTTCAGATCTTTCTATAAGTGTTAATCCAATATCTTTTGCCGCAGAAACAACAGCCCCATACAGACCCATACCTCTTAATAAAGAGTTTGACATAGAATTAGCTACATTAATAGCTTTATCTTTTTTAGATGTATCCTCATTCTCATCATCATCAAATGCCATTGCAAATAAACCTTGTTGTAAAAATGAAAAAATTGCATTTTGCAAAAATCCATAATAAGCTATTTTAGCTAAGTTTTCTTTTCTACTGCCACGTCCATTTTTAAGGTCTAGAATAGCTTTTTTTATTATTCTAGCATATTGTTGAGGAGTGTTAGCAAAAGCTAATATATAGCGCCCTATTGGCTGAGACTGTTCTTTACTAATTTTATCAGGTCTACTTGATTGCTGAGATTCTTGAGCTATCTCTGTAAATTCCAGCATTGCCTGTTTTTTAGCATCAGCGGGTTTTACACCTTGTTTTATTAATGCGTCGTATTTAGTTCTATAAAAAGAAGCTCCTCCAAAAGATATCGCAAGCGAATCAGCATATTTAGTAGGGGCAAACCCAGCTTTTAGTAATTTTGCAATAACCCCCTGCATTCCTTGAGTAGCAGCTACATTAGCTAAGTCAGCTTCGTTAACATTAAGTTTTAATCCATCACGTCTATCAACTAAAAAGTCACTATTCCAAAGCATAACAAAATCTGACCAAAATTGCTTTTGATTTGCAAATGCTTTACCTGCCGCAAAAATATTATTTTCTCTAAAGTTAAGAAAGTTAGTTGCAGAAATCAATTGAAGCACAGCAGATCTTGAATTAAGGAACATAATATTACCAACAGAATTAGTAAGAAAATCACTCCAAGCATTAGTTTCCTCCATTCCTTTGTCAACTTTAGAAATTCTATTTCTACCTGTTTCCATACGTGTTAATGAATTTTTTAACGCGCTTACATATTTATTTCCAAAGGCTACCTGTAATTTATTTAAGTTTTCAGGAGAAAATATTACATCAACATTATTTTTCCATACTGTAAGTAATTCTTTTCTTCCAGTATTATTTAATGCGCTCATTAAATCAGTAGTAATAGTTCCTCCTGCCCAATTGTTTTTTGGCTTAGTATCTTCCCCTGTGTTTAATCTAGATAATTCTTGAGCAAACAATCTAAGCTCAGGATTTTCTAAAATTTCGTTTAACATTATTTTTTTATTCTCTTCCTTAAGATTAGGAATTTCCATACCCTTTTGATCCCACATATAAACTCTTACTGCATTTTCTTTTGTAAATGGACTTTGAATTATATCTCCATTTTCGTTTTCATAAGTAATTTGTTCTTTAAGATCATCAGGAATTATATTAAGATCTTCTTTTAATCTTTTATATTCTCTTCCAATTTTATTACGAGCCATTTCTAACCCGGTCATAGCTTTAGCGTATGGATTTAATAAATTCTTTTTGTAAAAATTCATCATTTGTTCCCCTTTTTTACCTTTAGGTAAGGTTTTGTATAATAATCCTACAAAATCTTCTGCTGAAGGAGGTATAAAAATATCAAGTTTACCTATTCTAGAACCTATTTTTTGAGCTTCAGAAGCATCAAATGTTTCAAATGATTCTATACCGGTTTTATATTCTAAAAATTTATTAAACATGACATTCATTTTCTTTTCTATGCCTCTGCCATTGCTATACACATCTGGATTAAATTGTTGTTTTTTAGATTCCATTAAAACATTTTTTCCAGCCGCAAGATCTTTAACTGTCATAGGATCTAACCCAATTTGAGGAGATCTACTTAGCTCATTTGAAATCATTTTATTAGTAAGTCTTAATATACTTAATAAAGTTTGAGCTTCTTTACTTTTTGGTTTTGCTACTAATTTAGGCTTGCCATCTACTATTTTGCCACCTATTGATTTTAATAGTTCCTCATAAGCCTTTTTAGGTGTACTTGCATCACGGTTACCAGTACCTGTAGTTTTTCTAACTATATTATCATAACTAAAATCTTGCAAGTTTCTACCTACACCCGTTGCTTTACCTTGATATCTTCCGGGCCTACCATTAGCATATCTGTAATCAGCATTTGATAAAGTTGGTAATATTCTAAAAAATGTTCTTAAAATACTTTGGTTAGCTACCCTTTCAAATTTAATTCCTTTATCGGTTAATTCTTTTTCGTAAGCTTCTGCATCGCCGTTTGAATCGTCTTTTCTAACTTCTTTCATTTTACCATCTTCAAAAACTTTAAAAACACCGTATTCTTTAGTTATTTGTTCAAAAGCTCTAGGATATTGTTGTGCGTTTAAATTAGGAGACCGAGATATTCTTTTGTCAAATATTGCCGCGGGAAGACCAAACATTTCGCCCATTACTTCAGCTGTAAATCCGGGTAATTTTTTAAAGTTTTCCAAAGGAGAATTACCTTCATTTTCTTCCCAAAATTTAATTGCTGCCTCCATTGCTTGCTCATATCTAGTATCACTAGCTAATATAGAGGATATTTTAACTTTACCTAAAGGATCAATTATAGTTTTTCCATTAACTTTGACGTCAGTATCTTCAGTTGCCATATTAACTAAAGCATCTTCCCCTTTAGTTATACCATCTTGCTCAACACCTAATCTTTTTGCTAAATTTCTTACACGAAGACCTCCTCTTTGAAATATTATATCTTCTAAATCATTTGTTATAGTTTCGCCTTCTCTATTAACTGTTTTAGGTTTAAACTCGTTAATAACCATAGTTAGCATATCCGATTCCATTGATGCTTTAAAAAAGTCTCTGCTTATAGCCTCCTTAGCTTCAGCGGGTATTTTATCATAAAATAACTTAGTGAATATAGTATTAGCCTTTCCCAAGGGAATTTTTAAATCTTCCGCTATTTCTTTTTCTAGCCTTATTAGTTCAACTGGTTTAGGAGATCTAGGCGGATTAGCCTCTATTTTAGCTTTTGCTTCCGCTTGTTTAGTTCTAGATAATTTTTTTTCATCTTTAGGTATTTTGTCTAAAGCTTCTTGTTTAAGTTTTTTATCTTTAGCCTTGCTTTCGTCAACAAGCTTTTTTGCTTTAGCAACTTTAATTTCAATAGGTGCTTTTTCTTTAGTCTCTAATGAATATCTTCTAGTAGATTTATCCTTTTTTTCTCTTTTTATTTTGGGTAAGTCAGAAACGGTTTTAATTTCTTCGCCTGATTGAACTCTAGACTCGGCTTCATCCAAAATTTCTAAAGCTTTTCCAACTCTAGTCTCTAAAGCGGGGTTGTCAGGATCATTGTTGTAAGCGTCTAAAGCATCGTTGTATCTGTCAGTAGCCTCTTCTACTGTTAATTTTAAAGAAGCCTTAGGTTCTTTTTTTCTTTTCTCAACTTTTTTCTTAGAAGTTTCAGGTTCTTTTGCCCGCTCAATCTTTCTTAGCTCATCAATTTTATCTTGGATATTTGCTTCATTAATCATCTGTGTACCAGGATCTATAGTGCCATCTTGCATATAAATTTCTTCCTGTTGCATCAGTAATGATCTCATTTCAGGCGAAGCATTTTTCATAGATTCTTTAACGCCTTTTAGTTTATTCACAATTCTTTGGTCAACCTTAGAAATATCTATTTTCTCTATAGTTTCTTTAGCTTTAGCTATATCTATAGACCCATCTTTTATTCCTTTAGCTAATTTAATAGCAAAAGCAGCAAAATCATCTGTTCCTCTAAAATCATAATCATAAACATCTTTACCAACTGCATCTTGGACCATTTGGGCCATCATACCATTTAATGGCAAATTATTTGACGATGTTAAGTCAATACGTTTTTCATTTACCATTTCTAAAAATTCCATGAAGGCTTCTTCAGATACACCCACTAAATTGTAGTTGGGGTCATTTTCATAATTTTGCATTGCATCTTCCATTCTAGCCGAAAGAGAAGAATTATTTACTTTTAGCCATTCTCTTATTTGGTAGCCTAGCTCATATAATTGACGCCCTTTACCTCCTTCAAAAATTAAACCTACGGTTCCATGCGCAATTTCGTGTTCCTGTACAAATTGTTTGTTATTTTCAGCTTCAGCTTCAATAACAACATAAGGAACAGTACTTCCGTCTTGAGTTGTTACACTTGCCCCAGCATTTCCCCTTTCTATAGAAGTTATAACTTCTTCTTTTGTGGATTCAGTCAAGTCAGGTCTTTCGTCCATGTAGTCCATAGCCTCTTCTTTGGTTCCAAAAACTTGAAGGTTTGGGTTTATTTTTTTATTCTGCTTAACTCTTTTCCAAGACTGATCTATATTGTATTGTTTAGTAGCTTCTAATACTACTTCGTTATTTTTTGTAGAATATATTTTGCCAGAGTTTTCTCTCTCAAGTTTAGCTCTAGCTTTTTTTATGTAATTATTATAAGTTATAGGGTTAGACACTTCCATAAGAGCAAATTCATTTCTAAATCCAGAACCTATATATAATTCTTGTGCTGCTTTAACTGATGCAAATTTTTGTATTTTATCGTTTATTATACTTTGATCAACGCCTTTGGTATTAGATAAAATAGCAATTTCTCTTTTTAATGTAGAAGCTATTGTTTGTAATTTTGCAAAACTTTCTGATCCTCTTTGTGTTATTCCGTTTAAAGGTTTTTGTAAAATTTCAACAGCTGCATCATTAGCTTGTTTTATAGCTTCATTTAATGATTGTTTTAAAGTTTTTTCTGCGACCTTAGCATTAAGAAGCACATCTCCCGTCAATCCTTTCATTTGTGACTGATGATTAGACAAGCTTTTCTTAGCAGCTAAAATAGCATCAGCATTTTTACTTAAAGTTTCTATTTCAGAATTATTAGCAAAAGCTCTAGCGTTAATGCCCTTAAAAAAAGGTAAACCAGAAAATACAAAACTAAATCCAGTACTAGAAACGGCTACATGCTTTATGTTTTCTAAAGGATCATTACCATAAATAGCGTTTTCAGCAAAGTTAGTTGCAATTTCTCCTACGTTTTCTAATAGCACATCGTTTACTACGTCTTTATATTGTGACTTTACAAAGTCTTTAACCCCTAAAGCATATTGCTGAGCCCCATCTACACCAAACTTTTCGCTCGAAAAAAATTGTTTTTTTGCTTTTCTTAATATAGGAATAGTAGTCAATTGTGTAGGTATGGCATTAGCTAATCCTATTCCGGCCATAGTTAAAAATTGATTTACTCTTTTGGTATCTCTACCCATTAATGCGTCTTTAAAAGCCATTTCCATACCAGCTTGCCCGCCCGTATACACCCCAACGGTTAAAGCACCGTAACCACCAGTTGCCATCATAGCCATAATAACGGGCGCTTGAGCGGAAACCTCTTGTAAAAAGAACTTACCAAAATTTTCAGGAGAGCTAAATCCCTCATCTACACTAACATCTCTAACGTAACCTCTTTTACTTACATCTTTAGCTTTTGAATATCTGTTAGCTATAGCGTCAACACTTTTCATAGAAGTATCGTATATGTCCGCAACAGAAGGAGCGGCTTCGCCCATATTAGCTGCTGCTGCAGCCCCTCCAATTATAGATGCAACACCAGTACCTAGTGCAGTAACTGCATATCCCGTTCCCGTAATTATATCTGAAACACCCCAACCAAAAGTACTAAATGCTTTTTCAGCAAGACTATAGTTAAGTGCATTAGCTCTAGATATAGCCAAGGCTTCGGGCATTTTATCTGCTATAGTTGCATTATTAGCTACCGTATCGCTATAAGTTTTATATGTAGCATTGTAATTAACCTGCATGCTCTTTAGCTGATCATAATTAGCTTGAGTTATAGGTATATCGTTCCAAGTACCAATAGTTTCTTCCCCCGCTTCTCCCCATTGTATACCATCTATAATAATAGGTTTGCTGGGATCTTCTTTAAAAGAATTTAGTTTATTAAGATCTTTGGCCATGCTATCTAAATCAATTTCTAAAGATTCAGTTAGCAAGGTATTGTCTTGAAAATCAGTAACTAATTTGCTGTTTTTTAAATTTTGAAAAACAGTAAACTCATCTCTAAGCTGTGGATATTGAGATAAAAACGTTTCTCTTTTTTGCCCTATTAAATTTAAGCGCTCAGCCGCAACCATTTTTGCATAGATGTCAGCTTTAGCTTGGTCTTCAGCGTCTTGGTAAGACTTAAAGGAATTTTTAAGAAGAAGCTTTTCTGTAGTTTCTTTTATTTCTTTCTCGTAAGGCTGAACAATTAATTCCATAGTTTCACCTTTACCTTTTCTTATTGTTTCTGTTTTAGGAGCAAACATACTTTCTAATGTACCTAAAGATTTTTCAGCTTCTTTATTTGTGACTTGGAATTCTTTTATTAAAGGAGACTCAGCAAAATTTTCTGCTTTAACCCTTAAAGTAGCAGCATCTTGAAGGTTCATAGTATTAGCTATAAAATCCGCAAATTCTTTTCCTTTTCCTTTAGATTTTTTAGTAGTCCCTGATCTATCTGATAACGTTTCTAATTCAAAAGTTGTTTTTTCTTTTGTTTCTGGATTAATATGTGTTACTATAGTACTGAACTTAGGGTTGTCATACTTGCCCCCACGATTACCTGAATCTACAGTATATTCATCTAAGCTTTTGAATTGCGTTTCTAAAGCTCTAATTGCAGTGTCTCCATAACCATTAAAGGTTTCTTCCCAAACATCCGCATTAACTATTTCTCTACCAGGCTTTTCTTTATCTTTAAAGTTTGATATAACTATCTGATCTAATTCGCCCCCTTGTGTGGTAGCATCTTTAGGCAAAGTCTGAGCTTCTGTTCCAAACTTTTTAGCATATTCATCAAAAGATTCAGGATAATTTCCTGTGCCTGCATATTGTTCTAAATATTTATCCTCGTATACGGTAGTGCCGCTTTTAAACTTAATGTATCGTAATCCCGAAAAACCATCTTCCGATATTAATTCCGTATCTTGTGCTGGTGGTATTTCCGATACTACATCCGCACTCTTTGCAGCATCTGGGAGAAAACCCGGTTTTCCTATAATACTATTTTGTTCTTCAGCAATAGTAGCTTCCTCTGTTTTTGGATCCTGTACTAGTTCTACAGTATCTTCTGAGCTTAGTGTAGCTAAATATTCGTTTGCTTCTTCTTGCGACTCAAACTCGTTTAGTATTCCGTTTATTAAGTACTTAACCATGTTTTTAATTTAATTGTTTTATTGTTTATTAATTATTGCATTAGCTATTTTTCTAGCTTTTACTCTATTTTTACTACCGTAACCTTGAGTTCTTAATATTAAGTTAGTAAGGGAGCTAGCATTACTTATATCATATATATCTGTTTTGTCTACATTATCGCCCGGTAAGGATTCTGTTATGGTTATATTATTACCCTCAGATGTTACATCTACATTGTATTTTGAGCCGGATAGTGCTTCCATGCCAGAAGAAATATTTAATAAATCTGTAACATTAACAGTTTCAGCATTTTCAACTGCGCTAACCATGCTATTTACCATTTTATTTATTTGATCATCTGTATATTGAGCTGCAAATTTATACCCGCTTTTATCATCTTTTGACCCTGCGGGCGGCTTAAATTCTTCTCTGTTTTCTTCTCTATAAAATCTTCCAGTAGGCTCTCCGTTTTCGTCTACTTCTTTTGTAATTTCGGTTCCATCAAAAAATAAAGCTTCTGTAGGTTTGTTTACTGCTTCTTGTTGTTCATTATCACTTAAAGCTCTAAATTCGTCAGCAGTAAGATCTATATTAAATTTATCTAATAAATGTTGTTGTACTTGCTTATTATCATTTTCGTTTCGCAAAGCTATTACATTACTTGCAGCAAGCTCGCTAACCGATCCTTTTATTACTTTGCTATTAAGATACTGTTTGTTATAAGAAACTTTTTTACCTTTATCATTGACTCCAGGCTCAAGTACGTATTCGTTTTCTTGGCCGTCTGTAAGAGTCGTTAAAAACTTTTTTCCGCTTTCATCATAAATTAATTTATCTTGAGAGGCAATTTGATCTCCTACAGCATCAGGAGCTGTAACAGTAAATCCATTAGATCTACCAGGAAAATCTTCTGCATTTATTTCATAATAATTACCTTGATCATCTTTAGCCCACGCAACTAGCTGCCCATCCTCTTTATAGTTCATACCTGCCTCATATCCTTCAGCTCCGCCTATACCCATTACAAAAGCTTGTGATTCTGCAGTAGTTCCATCTTTTCCTTCCGTAAAAAATTCGGTACGTCCAGCTTTAGGCCAATTATCCACCATTTCGCCTAGAATAGGTATACTACCTAACATTGATTCAGCTAAACCATTATAAGTGTTAGTTTTTCCTAGTAAAACAGCTAATTCTTCAGAAAGTTCGGGGTTAGCATCCCCATAAAGTTGTGCCTTTTTAATTTCATATATTCTGTCTAAATTAATATTATTTGCTATTGTCATTTGCTCACGCATTGACTTTGATAATCCTTTTATTCCTTTATTAAATGCAGCAGAATCTTGAGCTTTTAGATTACCTAGCTCAATCATTTTTTCGCCTAATAGCTTATTTTCAGCATCTCTTTTTTCACGCTCTTTTCTTCTTTGAGCACCTAATGCATTTATGCCTTGGGCTATTGAAGCTCCAAAGTTCTCAAAGCCTTTAGCTAAAATCTCGCCGGATCTGTCTTGTATTATTTGTGGATTTCTATAACTCATTTTATATTTTTTAAATTTTAAGTAAAACTGTCTGGATTGCTTATTACCGAACTTGCTATATTACCAATACCCGATATCATTCCAGCTGTTGATGCAGCACCAGCTTGATTTGCTTGAGCTTGATTTGCGCTAGCCTGCGTAAGACCTGCGGCCATTCTGTCAAGCTTAGCTTGATCTCTTCCTTCTTGAGCTTGAAATTCAAAAGCTTTGCCTTGTGCCTGTGCCATCTGAGCTCTACCTCCTTCGGATATTTGTATTCCTTGTATTCTTGCTTTTTCAGCCATTTGTTTAGCTTGTAAATCAGCTTCACCTTGGGCGGCTAACTTTTCATTTTGAGCTTCTTGTTGCTCTATATTAGCAGAAACATCTTTTTTACTTCTTGCGGCAGCATTAGCTAAAGCGGTAGCACCACCAGCACTTGCTCCGGTAGCCTGTAGAGTATCTAGTGTTGCAGCTAAAGCTAAATCAGTTTGTTCCATTTGTATTTCTGCAGCGCTTGTAGCCACACCTAAATCCGCGTAAGGGTTTGACAATTCTCCACTAAGATCTTTAGCAAAACCAGCTAAAGATTTAACATCAGAATAAGGATTTATAACATCTTGCCTGTTATTTTCAAATAAAGTTATTGCTCTATTCATTTTTTTCTTTTCCTCTTCAGCCGCTGCTGCTTGTCTTTTAGCTTTTTTATTGCCAAATATTCCACCAATAATTTGAGTTGCCGCTCCTATACCAGCCGCTGCTAACGCTATTCCTCCCATAATTTTTCTTTTTTATTATATTCTTCCATAGTTATTGAAAAAAAATTGTTTTCTACTTCTTCCATGTTTCTTGTGTCTGTAGGATTTGCTATTATGTTTATCCAAACACAATCTTCTACACACTTAATTAATCTTTTAGTTCCTTTTAAAGAGTACGACCAACAAGGAGCTATATGCTCTACAGTTTCATTGTCGGCCTGTACTATTACTTTTCCAGATAATAAAAACCAAAAATGATTAGTATGGTGCAAAGCACTTATAACCATAGTATCAGCTTTCATTTTCATTTGACGCATATACAATCCGTCGGTAAAATTATTAGTTATTGGAAATTCTTCATTGTTAACTAAATTTTTACCATCTCCATATATTCCTTCTTCATTACTTTCTATAAGTGCATTTTGTAATACTTCTAATTGTTTTATAAAATTAATTGATAATTCATTGTTCATTTAATTTAATTTAAGATGATTGCACAAAAGTTGTGCTTACTGCAAATAATTCTTTTTTGCCTGTATTTTGATTATTTATTTCCATTTTTACTTCTCCAAAAAATCCTTTTAATCCAGAAGAAGATCGCCCAAAAACAACTTCCCCATTTTGAGAAGGAGTACTATTAACAAGATCTGCATAATATTTATCTTCTTTAAGTTTAAAATTATTTATTAATAAAGAATTTTGCATTTCTGTTAATGTAGAGGCAAATGCTGCTTGGGTAATTGGTAAAGCCGTATCAGTATTAGTAATAAACCTTGTCATTTGCCAGCCTGTGCTTCCTTCATAATTTATTGTTTGGAAGTTTTTAACGGTTGACGGAGCTCCATTAAACACAAAAGTTACATTGGAATTATAGCTAATCCCATAAAACACAGCCCGCTCGTTAGTATTAGGAGCAAATGTATAATGCTTATATATTTTGCCTAAATTGGTTGTAAAATAATCATTATTCAAGCTTATTAATTGATTAGGATTGTAGTCAAAAAAGCTAGTCCAGCCTTTTACAGTATCGTCAAATGTTAAGGTGTTATTTTCAACTGTTGATCCTTCTTTATTTGAAATTTCCGATGTAACCGACAGCACATATTGCTTATTGTGAGCATCCCAACCTCCTTTAATTCCTCCTGTTATAGCGGTAGACAATTTATCTCTAAAATAATCAGTCATACCATAGTTTGATATTACTGTTATTCCGTCCATAGATAATCTACAAACTACATTTTGATCTTTGTCTGTAAAATATTTTCTATAGCCATTAACAGCAAATGATTCCGGGTCTGTACTAATACCATACTCTCCTGCAAATGCTACGTTTTGACCTATAACTAAATTACGACTGGTAACACTAGCATTTCCTTCTGCTGAAAATATAGCATCTTTATCAATTAAAGATTTACTTACTTTATTTTCTTGAAATACAATAAGGTTGGTATCTTCTGCATACAATTTTTGTATAGAGCCCCTAGATGGGTCTATGGTTCTGGTTATATCTTCTCCTACACTAAATTGGTTAGTTTGGTTTATACCTGTTCTAGAATTAAATATACCGGAGTATATAAGCCCGCTAAATTTGTGTGATTGTTTTGGTTCATCTTCTACTATATAAGCCTTTACTCCAAAGTCTACAGAAGTATTATTGTAGCCCCCTTTTATTCTAGATTCTTCTATTAACCAATCGCTTTCTTCTACAAGACTATAAGCTTGAGGTATCTGATCAAAATTTATAATCTTTCCAAAAACAATAGGGGTTCCTGTGGGGGGCAAAGATTGCAAAGTATCTTTTGTTTTAAAAACTGTAGCAGAAACAATCTCTGTTATATAGCTATTAAAAACAACAGGTGTTCCTAAATTAATATAACTTATAGTAACTTTTTGCCCTACGTTTATTACATTATCAGGTATTAATAAAGTATTTGATTGTACTTGAATTCCAGCACCGGTTACTCCTTGTACGGCTAAAGGTGTTGTTGGGTTTTCTTGAGCGCCTGGTAACACCTTGGTTATGTTTTTCATTTTCTTTAACCAGAACGTGTTGAAATATTTAAGTTCTATATTTGCTGCCATTTTATACAGGTGTTTTTATTCTATTAAATCCGGATTCTTGTGCTCCAGTTGGTTCAGCACCTTGATAATTTATAAAAGTAGCCCCTGTATTAACGCGTGCCTGTATTGGATTGGTCACCCTAACCCCAGATTGGTCTAACTCTAATGAAAATGTTGCTTCTAATAAATCTACTCCTTTCCAATCGGTAAGATTACTAGGTGCTACTGGTAAATCTACGTATGCACGATTAAGCTGAACTCCTATATAAGGGGTTTCTGCAGGGGGTACATAAGGAACTTGCATTTGGGTATCTGTAAAAAATTGATTAACATATTCTGCATAAGGAGTTTCAGCATACAAAACATTCGTTGTCATAGGCTCCTCATTTACGCTATCGCTTCCAGGAGCAGACCTAAAATATTGATACTCATTATTATCACCCCATGTTTGATCAGGCGCTATATTAACACCTTGCCATGGAACACATTTTGGATAATGTAAATCAGCACAGTTAATCCACCCTATGCCTGGATACGAAGTTGTATCTCCTGTTGTTTGTTTAAACTCCTTAATTATAAAAACATATTCGATTCCTACAGCATTACTGTTTTCCGTTACTGCCAAGTAATCAAAACATCTTAAGGTTTGAACACTTTTATGTGTTTCTTGTCCACCAATTTGTTCATTAGACAAAGTAGCCCAAGAACTCTGAGATCCGGTTGGTCCGTTTGGTAGAAGATATTGAGGAGCATTCCATCTAGGCGTTTGAACTACTGACTTATTATATTCTACAGTTCTTGGAATTAGTTCCCACTCAGAAGTGCTTTCATCAGCAAAAACGTATCTATAGTAATATTGTATATCTTTTACCGCAATATTAGACTGATTTAAGCCTTGACTTGGTTCGTTTTCTTGCCTAAGGTTTGCAGTTATAGCTACAACTCCTGATTTATGACAGTCTGTTCCAATTCTATTCCACTCATTATTAGGCGGAATGATAGCATCAAAAACAGAATTATCATTTGTAATATTTAAGTAAAAGTCAGTTGGAGAAATCCCGGCGGATATATACCATAAACCCGTTATAGTTTGTGGAATATTAGTAAACGGATTAGTAGTGTATATATATTCTGGGGAAATTCCAAAAGTTGGTGCAACCACACAAGTTTCGCTGAGCGCTTCTTCGTTAACCACTGCGTACCCAAGAGTTATAGGAGTAGTAAACTCAACATACAAAGTTCCATAAGGATCATTACTAGGCAAAGAAGAGTCTCCGTTTGCATCTGTTACACGTATTGTGATATTATAAAGAGCAGAAGTATTTCCTCCAAAAGTAACTCCATCTATTATATCCCCTGGTATTGCTTGAGTGAGTTCACCGGTAGCCGAATTCATTTCCCAATTATCTGGTAGATCCTGAGGATTTTGTATTGTATATTGTAATTGTAATGTATTATTAGTGGCTCCTGTTCCATTTTGAGGATTAGCAGCAGGCCAAGGACTTCCGGTATCACTATAACCAGGTATTATTACTCTAGTTTCTCTAGATGTAGATATGGCAGGAATTCCAGCTGCTATTGTAGGGTTTAAATTTTTTAAAGCTCCAAAACCGCCCACTACTCCTGGAATAGGAATAGTACTAATATCTCCATCAGCAGTCGTTATTTTTACTGAAAAAGAATAAACGTCTGTTATTCTACTAGAATCTATAAATACCAATGGGCTAGCCCCTATGTATCTTATTCTAAATTGGCCTGCAAAACTACCTGAGCCTGGCCGAAGATCAAATAAGCCAGTTACTGTTTCTCCGTCTCCATTTGTTGTAGCTATTAATTCTGCAGTTGTAGCTACTGCAAAAACCTCTCCTGAGGAATTTACAGGTTCAAAGTAACCAGTTACAAAAGTATTTTGTATAGTTTGTTCGGTAAAATCCCATGTTAAATTTATAAAAGATGTAGCACCCCCCGTTCCACTAAGAACATCCGCGTTTAAATCAACAATTAATCCTTCACTTGTGGTTTCCCAATAAATATCTAATAATGATTCTACCGGAGCTGTTTCATATATTGCTAAGTAGGGTAGCATGTTAGATGTATCTAAAGGGTTATTAAGGTTGTCGGCATCGTAAGTGATACCTCCTGAAGTTTGTCGTTCTAAAACAAAGTTTAAATCAGTAGCCCCTATAGATTTATTTACCGTAGATATCCTACATATTAAAGGGTTTGTATCTATTTGATAAAAAACTAAATTGCCATTAACGGCTCCCGTATTAAATGCTTTTAAAGGATCGTACAATTGATCATTATCTGTGGACAAATCCGCATACCCCATATTAACTTCCTTGGCTCTAGCTATAGCTGTTGATGTATGAGAAATTGCAGTTTTACCTTCAGAATCTATTCTAGCATAATATTGCTTATTAAATGTAGACGACCCTGAAATGCCTGTTACTGCGTCATAAGTACCCACTGTCATTATATTGGTTACTCTACCAAATAAGGTAACTGAACTTCTGTATTGCTTTTGATCGGGCCCAACTTCTGCTAAATCTCTAGGAATTTTATTTATATTGTCATTAAATAAAACAGTAAATGCTGTTTTGTTAGTTTCATCATCGGGAAATATTCCATTGTCAATTCCTCCAGGCTCAGGTGGGTGTTGAGGCCCATTAAGCGCCCCAGATTGCCCTGGATAACCATTAAGTATTCCAGGTAGGTATACATTATAATATTCTTGCTGCGTTTGTTTTACAACTATTTTATAACTATACCAGCCTAAATCATTTATAGTATAAGCAAATTTTAAATCAGGCTGTCCAGCAGGAAGATCATCTTGTCTTAAATAAACATCGCTGACTTGTCCATCTGTAGTAGCCTGCCATTGATTTTGGACAGGATTAGTTTCTGTTACTGTTAAAACTTTAACGAAGTCTTGATAAGCCCCTCTAAGATAATCCCCCACTCTAGGTATATTATTATTGTTATTATTTGGAGGAGTAACATTAAGCCTAAAATTGTATATATTGTTAACTATATTATTACCAGACAAAGCTACTGCATAGCCTTCTCCGTTTCCTGAACCAGCATCTTGTTTTACCGCATAAAGCCCAGGAGTCCCTAGCGCTAAATTTTTTGTAGAACTTATTTCTGAATTCACTAACACCATTATAGCGTCTCCAAACCAGTCTTTAACAGTAGTATCAGGGGAAGAAATATCATAAGGACTATATATTGTAGAACCAAAGTAAAATTGACCATCACTAATTATTCCTTTATCCACAGAGGATAATATTACAGGTGATTGTCTACCAAATTTATCGGCTAATATAAATCCTACTTGATAATTTCTATTTCTTTTTACGGAATGGTTAGGGTACTCAATCCAATTATTGTATTTTCCTGTGCTACTTTTTTTAGATATTCTACAGTTATAATTTATATTTGCAGGCGGAGTGTGTTGATCCCTATAATTACCATAAATTATTCTGTTTCCTGAGCTTTCTTGAGTAAATGCTCTTATAGGAACTTTGTCATAAACCCTAACGGTTTGTGCTTCGGGCAGAGTTTTATAAGGTTTACGAGATTGATAATCATAAGTATAATAATTATTAATTCCGCTAGACCCGGCTATTGTTCCTGCTGAAATACTTTCTAAAACTTTAACGGCTACAGCATCACTTTCTCTAAATAGTATTTCTACTTCTTTTATTTTGTAATCATTAGCTATTCTACTCGCACTAGTAGGCAATGGAATAACTAACCCTATATTCTGAACTTGATTTTCCATAAAAGAAACAATGGTAGATTGATAAGCTGCATCTTCATCTCCATTTAAAAAATATCCATCTTGCTTAGGAATGTACGCAATTTGAGTAAATGGAGCCATTAAAGAATATTCATTGTCGTCGTACTTAAATCTATAACTAAATCTAACAAACTTATCTTCCAAATAATCTGGATCTCCAGGCCATGTGTCGTCGCCTGTTTTGTTTGTCATTGTAGACATAATTAAAGAAACATAAGTATTAGCAATTAGCGCTGCGGAAAAAGATGGGGAGACGTTTACTCTTGTTTCATTAAATGCACTAACATATTGAACTCCAGTAACTTTTATATGATCTAAGCCTGTTATACTAGGAGTTTGCTCAGCAGAAACTACAGTAGCCCCGACAAAAGGAGTTATAGAAGCTTCAACATCCCCTGCTAAACTAAAGTATATGGTTCCACCGCCTGTTGTTACCAAGTTTATTCTATTGTATAATTTTATTGCTTGATAAGGGCTATATTTGGCTACAGATATTTGGTGTTCCTGCGTGTAATAATCTTCGGCTGCTTGACCTCCCATAATTTTATTATATTATTCCGCTGTAGTAGCTAAATTAATGTTAATTTTTCTAGGCTGATTTCTATTATCAGTCCAAAATAATAAATTTTCAATTAAATTTATTCCTATTATACGATTAGTAGTAGAAAAATTTAAAAATTCTCCTCTAACTAAAGCTCTGTATTCTTGAGTAATATTATTATAAACGTATATATAATGATTTGTTCCCGCGGGAGCATCTGTTGGATTGGATGGGTCAGGATCTGTATAGTCTGTTAAAAAAACAAACAACTGATCAGTAGCATTGTTTTGTTTAATTCCTATAATAGTGAAACCGGTCCCTATATTTGTGGTGCTTATTAATGCATTACCTATAATATTTTCTAAGGCACCAACATCGTCGTCTTCGGATCTACCAACAGATATATTCCGAGCATCTCTATATTCGCCGTTAGGCAATATTCTATCGTCAAGATCTTTATTCATCTTAGACTTTAGAAATGTGTTTTTTATTTGTTGAGCCATTTAAT
>Ga0213868_10002471_pt1 | contig 17713 bp, 13 predicted proteins | sample PICome_9_FD_160087 | JGI IMG/M metagenome (GOLD analysis project Ga0213868, IMG submission 160087) | Coastal seawater microbial communities near Pivers Island, North Carolina, United States - PICO127 | ecosystem: Environmental > Aquatic > Marine > Coastal | place: USA: North Carolina...
CTTATGCCTAGGACACCTACCAGAGAAAGTTGATAAGAGAGCGTGGTGTAGTCTGCATAGATGGGCGGGTTCAATAAAAAAGGGTAAAGATGTTATTCGATGCCAAGTCTGTAAGGTGAATCAGTTGTGTTTTTTTCGTTTTGAGAGACGCCCGTCACTCACATTTTTTCGTTTTTTTCAAATTTTGGAGTTCGCGGGCGTGTTTGTACCTATGTACATACTTCAAGCTGGCGCCGTATCTTTGATCTTTGTGTTCAACTTGAAGTGAACATACAGTGTCTGTGAAACTATTACGAAGTCTACCTCCTTCATTGCCACCGATAAGTTGCATCTGAACTCAATAGGTGTAGCATTAAATACCTTCCAAGTTTTCATTTTACCCAGGTCATGCTTTTCTCTGAGTTTTGATGGCCTAGTCGGTTTCAGTCATTGTAAAAGTCTATCACATATCCAAATTTACATACATATATATTTAGAACTGTACCAATCTCCCTAATAATTATTGTACACAAGCAAAAAGTAACAATACTTCTCATATCATATGAGCAATCCTACAGAAGCTAGTGCTGAGAATCCTGATGCACTGTGTGCTTCACAGCAGAAAGTGATGACAATGCACTCGCAATCTGCTCCATGCACAACATCGAATGACGATCGCGGCACCAGCGTTTCTGACAAAAAGATGATAAAAGAGAACCAAAACACTGAGGAATCGAGTCAAAATGAAACTAATCCGGGAGAAATGATAGTTGAAAAGGGTTTGGTGCGAGCAGAAAGCTTGGAACCTGATGAAAGTAGTCCATCATCTGGGGTAGTTTCTCCTGGTCCTTCATCTGTGACCTCGCAAGATTCTTCTCAGAAATCGGAAGATAATCAACCCAACAAACCTGAGCAAACGACACCTCTACACGTCGTAAATAACTCTACTACCTCTGAAAATGGAACAGTGGACGGTGCGAACAGCAATGAAGTTGATTCAGAACGTCACAACTCGACTGCAAGGACCGTTGGAAGTTCTCCATCGTCTAAGATTCATCAAGACGACAAAAATGAAGCATCCTTGAAACTCGATCCACCTTCTAGAAAACGATCGGATTCTATTCAAATCCATAGCGCTAGCCGTGCTTCACCAGCCTCTTCAGATTCAACTCCAAAGCAAGGTCAGAATCTCAGGAGAGGGAAGTGGACTTTAGAAGAAGAAGCCTACGTTGCTAGAGTCATACAAGATTTTAACAATGGCTTTCTGGATGCTCCTGCAGGTACAACATTAAGAACGTTTCTTTCTGATAAGCTTAGCTGTGACCCGATGCGCATCACCAAGAAGTTTACTGGCGATTCCTGTATAGGTAAAAGAGTATTCCACCCTGCAGTACGAAGTCCAAGTAATTCTGTTATGATTGATAAAGCTCAGGTGAGATATAGTTTTGACTCAATTCATCTTATTTTGCATTTCTTCCAATCTTACATTTGGTATCATCTATTTCAGAGCGAATTGAAAGAATTAGAACGTCGATGGCGTGTTCGGTTGTCTAAGCAACGGCATGAGTCCGAAAAGAAACAAGCTGCATCAGCTGCTGCTTCTGCTGCCGCTAGTGTGGCAAATTTGCAAGATCCTTCTTCATCACTTGGCAGTTCCAAAGCTTCTTCCCTGTCGGGAAATCGTGTTGTTGTGGCGCGGACCGCGTCATGGTTAGATCGGGCCAATGCCATTCTTTCGACACGGAGAAGTTCAAACAAAGAGAAACAAGCTAAAAAGGAAACATACGATGATGAAGTTAAAAATGAAATGAAAGAAGTCGAGCTGCTGATTCAAGAAGGCCCAACGATTCAAAAGTCTTCAGGATTATTGCTACAAAAAGGGCTAGATACGACTACAGAAGCAAAAGTAGAACCACCATCGAAAAGAAAGGTTTCAGTTGACCAAAAGAACACAAACTTGAGCCGTCATTCAGAAATTCCAGTTGCATCAGCTACGGAAAGAGATTTGAATGAAAAAGAAGACAAGAGAATGAGAAAATCACTGTCGATTGGCAACGTAAAAGCTGAAGACATGAAATCTAATTTCAATTTATCTTCTGGTGAGGCAGAGGACGCTGCTTCTTTCATTGGATTTATTTCATCCGTTCGAGAAGAAGCTGCAGAGGCTGCAAATTCGAAGAAGAGATGTGATTAAAGGTATCACTATAATCCATAATTTGGAAAACAACTACAGTTGTGTGCTAGAAAATTAATAACAAATCACCGTACAAATTAGAATTTATTAACTATCTACCATGCATGACATGTTAAGACTTTAATATCTTCTCCTGTCACCTCTTCCTGGGTGAAATCCTCTCCCTCGCCCTCCGTTAAACCTGCCACCTCCGCGTCCAAAATCGCCTCTACCTCCAAATCTATCGCCGCCATGGTAACCTCGTCCACCGAAATTTCCTGGCGGCCCATGGTGAGGAGGAAATTGAGGAGGCGGAGGAGCTCTCTCGTTGTAACCCGGCGGAAAGTCTTGTTGCTGAAAGTGCATTGGAGGCGGAAAGTTTCCAGGGTGCCCTCCGTGACCTTGAATCGGAGGAGGTCCACCTCGAAATGGAGGAGGACCATGACCATCTTGATTACGATGACCATCTGGCACAGTTCCTCCAACATTGTTTCGATAAGTAGAGTGTGGAACAACTAAATCTTTGTTTTTCATTTGTTCTTGCTCTTCTATCAATTTCGCTAATTTAGAACCAGGAATGCCGCCCCATGCTCCTCCTACAACATCTAATGTGTCTGAAATCTTTTTTTCTTCAGACGAAGACTCTGTATCATCTTCATTATCTGGTTTTAGAAGCGCTGGTCCAATCGATGGCCCAGCATTTGCGTCTTCATCTTGCGTTTTTTTGACGACGACAGCAACTTTAGGCTGTTGTTTACTTGGAGCCTTCGGTTGAACTGGCACAATAGTGGGATCAGGTAAACGCCGTTGTCTCGAAGCATCTGTTAGCTCTTGACGAACGGCGAGCTGTCTCTCGGCATACTCCAACCAGTCTTCTTCACTCAATCCATAATTGAAATAATCGGTCATGTCTGCAGTCCCGCCGGTAGCCCGATCCCATGGCTTCTCTTCGATCTGATCCATACGAATATCAAATGCAGTTCTTTTCGAAAACAGACAAGGATCTCTTCCTGCATTTTCAGCGGACTCTAATCTGCGCTTCAGTGCCTTTGCTTCTTCCAATTTTTTTTGCTTTTCAGCTAACAAAAATGCTGCTCGTTGGGCAGGGTCCATATTACTCACTTCTTCTTCTTCTTTTTGTTCTTCATCAGAGAGTTGCATGTCCTCGTTGTCTTCACTGATTTCCTGTTCCTTTTCATCTTTTCTAACCCACGTTTTAGACTGAAACATCTGAGAATGCAGACCTCGACGCATCAGTCCCATTTTAGAAGCCGTTAAATTGATTTCAACGTTTGATTCCTTGTTTGTATCATCCTCCTCTTCGTCAGAAGAACCATCCGATACGTAAACATCTTCACTAATTAGATCAGCTGAATGGCTGGTCATTGCATAACCAGATGAAGAGGTCTCTTTATCTTTTTTCTCAAGTAAATTGTGTACAGAACTATCATCTTTAAAAGTAACTTTAGGCACTACTCCAGACTGAAATGAGGATTGCGTTTCACTCTGATTCACAGGAGCACAGAGAAGCGACTCGGGTAATGCCGAGGCTGTCTGAGCTAAAGACATGCTTTCATCTTGATCAGGAGTCTGTTCATCAAGCTTTGGTCTTTTCTTACGCCCCATGAGTATTGTTGATTACGCTGTCTTTGCGTGGTTCTGAAAAGTTTGGAAGTCTGTGAATGAGAGGTGAGAGGTGTGAAGTGTGAAATGTTGCCAGGGGTGCCAGGTGCCAGTGCTCAGTGCAGTGCCTGCTGTCTGCTGTCGTGACAATTTTGAGCCTATTGAAAATACCCATCGAGACCCCAAAATGAACGATGAACGACATCACGAATCACGACAAATGTCTGTATCCCAATTCACATTAAGCAAGAAAGTGAATTGAAAAGATTATGACAAGCACGAAATACTACAATTATATATTGAAAGGGTTTTCTATGAATAGAAAGTTATACAGTCAAAACTAAAGTTTGGACGATACCGGCACAAAAGAAAGAAACACCCCCCGCTGCTAGTCTCGTAATAAGCGGGCGTCCTATGTGATGAAATACTTCCTCGAAAGACTTTGGTGGCTGATAGTGTAAAGTACTTGATTGCTTGTGCACTGGAATACGACTTTTTAATAATTTGGATGCCGTTTTATCTTTGGTGAAAGCCATGTCATTTTTTTTAGTTTTATTATTGTCATTTAAGAACATCATGCTTTGTAGGCCATACGAACATATAAAAGATGTTGTACCAGCAAAAAAGGTAGCTAGAGTTTGAGGTGGCGGATGTGTGACTTGCTTCCACTTGAGCACTGAGTATTCCCCAAATGACCAGCATGCATAACCACCTCCAGCAGCAACAGGTGGTATTGAGAGCATTAGAATAGGAATCATGATGTTCTTTGTGTATTTTTGATAAGTTTCACTTCTTTCAGTCAGTGTCCGGATGTATCCATGGTATTTTGAAAATGATTTGTGATCTGTGTGATCGTCAGACCGTTGTTCGTAGTTCGTAGTCATTTACTTTCAGCTACAGTATTTCCCTCTCCCGGCAGTGCAGTTTTGTGGGACTCAATTATCAACGACAGAAACCGCACAGAGAAAAAACAGGCACGTTGGTGTGTGCCAAATGTCAAACACCACAATACGCAATACGCGTCCTCGTTCAGAAGACTTGCGACGTAGTATTTAGACATCTCTCTCTAGCTTGCTTCTTGAACAAGGAAGAGATTAGTGCGAAAGAGATCTCGCGTTTCTGCCAGCTTTCTACTGTCAGATACATCCTTGTCCCTAAGTTGATACTTTGTGTTGCCAATTTACAAGAATACTGTATTAAGGACTTACGTCTTAACGCATTTCACAGATGCAAAGAGGCTCAGATTCCTTAGGGGGATTAGGTCCACAGCTAGTTGGTGAAAGGATCCACGTGAACCGACGCGTGACATCTGTTATTCGGCAACTAGGAGAAGGTACGATTCTTACGTTGATTCACGTCTTGAACTTTCTGGTACTCAACTTTGATACTGATGGTCTTAACTTTTCCTTTTAGGTGGATTTTCTTTTGTTTACCTTGTAAAGGATATAACCTTGGAAGATGAAACAACTACCTCATCCTCTTCACATCATGATCATCCATCATCTGGTGAATATCTCGTGCTTAAAATTACATCTATTCATTCGCGGCAGCAACGTGATATTGCTGAGAAGGAGGCTAAATTATTATCACGTTTATCGCACCCATCTATAATTCGGATGTTTGACTCATGCTACAGATCGATACCATTGCACTTAACTGATGAAATTATAAATTCTCAAACATCACGTAGCAAGACAAAACCACATTCATTGCCACCTCAGCACCTGATACTGATGGAATACTGTGATGGTGGTACAGCTCTATCAGTTTGTAACACCATGAAGCAGCAAAATAGAAGATTTGATCTTCATTCACTTATAATTGCTTTTGGACAAATATGCAATGCAGTTTCTTATCTTCATGCGCAAAGAATACCTATAGTCCATCGAGACTTAAAACCTGTTAATTTTTTGGTGAAAAATGGGACGTATAAATTGTGTGACTTTGGGAGTGCTGTATTTGGACATGTTGATCTACGAACAAGTAGGGCAAGAGCTGAAGCAGAGGAAGTAATACAAAAGACAACAACACAGATGTTTAGGAGTCCAGAAATGGTCGACTTATACATGGCGAAGAAATTGACCCAAAGGTAAGTTCGATTGTTTCGGATCAGATACATCTTTTTTCATTGGAATTTTCTCAGTGGCGATAATGTGTTCCATAGCACTGATGTTTGGGCACTTGGTGTGTGCTTATACTCTTTGGCGTTTCTGCAGAATTGTTTTGAGGAAGGTTCAAACTTGGCAATTCTCTCATGTAATTACAAAATTCCTGAAGATAACCCATATGGAAAAGATTTGGAGGAACTTATTGCCAGAATGTTGACAATTGATTGTACAGAAAGAGCCGACATGACCGAGGTAATTTTATGTCTTTCGGCAATATATTCTGGGCGTCCTTTACCACCCCGTAAGAGTCGAACGCAGCATGAAAAACAAGAAACTGTACAAGAAAAGGAAAGGGTCGGGAGGTACCGAACAGATGGTCAGGGTATACGAAAAAGTAAATCGGAAGAAAAGAAACCCGTTGAAGCGAAAAAACTAAATCCCAATTCTGCAGCAGCGCGAAGACGAAAAGCGGCACAGTCGAGTGCTGTCGATGGACCTGTTCCATTAACAAAATCAAGCTCAAAAATTCAGAAGCCATCTTCAACAAGCGGTAATGATTTCCTTGATTCCGACTTTTTTATGAATGATATGGGAGGTTTTTCGTCTGCTGATAACCCTTTCCATACTACTGATCACAATGACCAAGTTGAGTTTGGTAACTTTAGGAATCCAGACATACATTCTGACGGAGTTTTCGATTTTTCGTCTGAAAATGACAGTTGCTTCGATAATTTTGGTTCAGAAGATGGATCTAGAAGTACTGGGATTTCTTCTTCGCAAAACTCTACTGTTGCTAAGAAAACCAAAGATACCACATTTGATATCTCATCAGGGTTAAATTTTGACGACTTCAAAATAGAAGAAGGAAAAAAATACCGGAACAAATTGTTTCAAGATAGCGAAGGCCAAAAACGAAAAAAGAAAGGTCTATTTCGAAAAAATCGTCCAGATTCAAATGAAATCTAAGTAGGCTAACATTGCCAATAGCATTTTTGTCAATACATTATTTGAACTATTTTTTGTACTCTCCTCGCCATCCTGGAATAACCCAATCAATCACACCTCCCTCACCAACAACCAAATCTATCCAATCTGTTGTCAATGTGCCTGTTCCAGCCGCATCATCATTTAAAGCATTGCCAGGCTTGCATGTATTATCAATACGAGTAAATTTGTCGAAATCGAGACCAGCTTTAGCGAGAGCTTCTTGAACTGCCGGTCTTGCGGCATCTGGAAGGACGGGTTCCTTTGCGTACACAAATGCACCTTCGTAATTTCCCTGCAATGTATGCCCTTTGTATGCAACAACTACAAAAGGTGGAACTTCCCCTTTCCCATCAGATTGCCCTAAAATGTACCAATTTTCATCAAAACTTAAACCATACATTTTACCAGCAGTATGCATCGTTCTACCAGACGGGTTACTTCCACCCCTTACAGCATCTACCACCATATGCTCCGATAGAGCGTTCTCCCAGAATCCACCGCCAGATGAAGAAGGGCGAGAAACTCTAAAAAATATCCCCATATCAAGTTCAGAGGCATCTTGTTCACTTCCAGGAGTCACTTCAAAAGTATTACTTTGACAGTCGAACAAATCATAGTTGGGGTTGAGACCATCTGTTTTATACCACTTGCCTATGAGGATGCGAGGATCAAAGTTCTTTATCGCAGTATCATAACCTTTATTTTCTGCGGAATTGTCAATATTCTTTGGAACCTTGACGCATTCATTTTCCTCGATAGTACATGAAAGCCAATTGTTTAAATCTTCCGAGCCAAATTCAGCAAAGCATCTTGTGGCACAAGACTGCTCTCCCTTACATCGTCCTAAGCAGCTCACTCCTTTGATCCCACGAGGATTTGAAAATAGTTGTTTCGTTTGATCACCGCATTTGTTGATGAAACATGAAACGTCACTCTTTTCCATCTGATTTTCCTTAGCATACTCGGCGAAACCGTCATATTTAGATCCCAAGGAGGCTGAAGTTTCTGCTATTGCTATATTGGCACCACTGCCAAGAAAAAGAACCGACGCGAATGACACGGCTGCTAAGTTTTTCATGGAAGCCTTAAGAAAAGAATCGAAACAAGTTCTAATAGAAGCGATTGTCTCGTCTTTCTCATGTGGGATCATTCCAAGTGGAGCATTTCTAACTGTAACAAGTGATGGTGGCGAGACAAAGGCTGCACAGAAATCGATTGGATTTGCGAACAAAAGCGGGATAATGTAGACCTTTGAAACTTTCATTGTTCTGTGGGTGTGCTATCTCTGTGAGTCTTCAAACAAACCTTCAAACGTCCAATAAATATGCGTTGATTGTTTTTCGTCAAGTTTCAAGTGTAGGGAACTGCGGTGTGAGAACGTCATCATTGGAAGGTTCTGTAATCCATGTCACGTTGGTAAAATAAATTTGAATGTCAATTATTCTTCATATTCGATTGATTGATTCATTCATTCACTCAATGTTACATCAAATGCATCATTACATAAAAATCAGAATTTCATAGGTTTTGACAGGATCAACAATGCTCATCAGTTGGGTTGTATGGTGCGCATTATTTTGTTTAGAAACAATAATGTTCTACTTTGTCGAGACGATGAAATGATTCCAATCATTAGATGTATCATATTGTTTCACTTTGAAAATTGTATTGCGTTCAAGTAGATAAAAGACATTTAAATATTATCTGAAAGCAGCGACGTAAATACTTCAGAGATATCGTAGTGCCGTCATGGGCCATGTGTATCTTACAACATGGAATTTCTATCGTACATATTATTATTCTACATAGCTATCGTTGCCGGATTTTTCTCCTTCCAGTGTTATCGACTATTCTCTCTGAGAAACGTGAAGAAGATGCGGATGCTACACTCTTAGTACCAATATTGCACTTCCAACTATCCGGAACAGCAGAAAATGTCAAGTTTGTAATATTCTCACTGTCAAATAACTTTCGAAGTAAAGATTCATCTGTGTTCCGTTTTAAGGATTCAAACGTTTTTTCATCTAAAAGACCTTGCTTACAACAATCAGAAAAGGACTGTAAAAATAATTTCTCCTTTTCTTTCCCAAAGGATAGTCGGTTCAACACCGAAAAGAAAAGGTTGTAGGAATATGATGTTGGCTGAACTGTATCAGAGTCCTGGAATTTGGACATTGTCCTCACACCAAGTATCAATGCGCGTCTGAGAGTCTGCTTGTCTAAACTTGATGGATGAGCGCATGTCCTCAAAATAGCATCATAAGTAAAATTGTTTGGCATCACAATTAGATTCCCATTTGATTGACCTTCCATTTTCTCAAGAATAGAATCTGCGATTATGACTTTGTTAGGATCTCTGGACCGGGCTAATATATTTAGATACGTTGTGTATGTTACAACATCTGGTCTCAAGGATGGGTCTTCAAGCTATGAAAAGACGACTCGTCAGTCAAATGAACTATCATGAAGACATTATTATCTAATGGGGTCAGAGAGATATTTTCAGCTAACTTACTTTCTCCATCTGGTTTAAAATCTTTGCGGCTTTATCTGAGACATTCTGCACGTTCGCACTTCGTTGATAAACAGAAAGTACACTGTTGAATGTTATTCTCGTCGGACTGGCATCTAACTTCCCCATCGATTTCATATCGATCATTTTTTGCAAGATCGATTCAACTTTATCGATGGCATCTTCACTTCGAGAGTTAGCGTATGCACTTATTAAACTGTTATAAATCACATGATTCGGTGTCATATCTTCATACTCTTGTCCCTGGAACTGTTCCATATGATGAACAATATCTTCAGCTCTTTCAACGTTTCCAGCCTTGCTCCATGCGTTTACGACAGCGCCAAAGGCCACCCTACTGGGTTTCATACTCACGTTTCCATTTTCATATAAATGTTGCATGCTATTTAAAATATTTTCACATTTTTGTGGATCAGCGCCACTGTTTGCCCAGGCTGCGCATACGCTAGTCATACTAAAAGAATCGGGACACACATTAGGAAACCCCTCGTCATGCAACTTTTGCATTCGATTTAAAATCTCTTCAGCTTTCATGGCTTCTTTTGCATTTCTAGCTTTTGAGAACGATGAGAGACATGCATTGTATGTGATATTGTCCGGTTGGAAATCTGAGTCTCCAGTGCTAGTGAACTTGTGTTCGAGTTCGGTCAAAAGTTCTACGGCTTTTCTTCTACTGCTACTGTCCCTACTTTTGGCAAAGAGATTAATTAGTGAACTGTAAATAGTTGTCGTAGGTTTCATGGAAGTATGACCTTCGTTGTAATACGACCACATTTCACTCAACAACTTGATAGCTATGGGTTCTGTCCAAGACTGTCGAACCAAAGATAATCCTTGAATGACAGCTGTATATGCCACTGGATTATACATATTCTCTTTGCGCATACGATTTAAGATTTCCAAGCATTTATCAACGCGATCGCGTCTGTTTGAATTCATGTATGCATTTATGACACCAGAGAATGAAAAAGCATCAGGTGCTAAAGCAGACCATCCTTCATTGTGCAGCTTTTCTTTTAATGTCATGATACGTTCAGCGTCTTGAGGGTTACCGCAGGATGCGTACGCATTAATGGTCGCTGAAAATGGAAGAGCTTCTAAATCTTTATCTTTGCAATCATGAAGAAGTCTCATCAGAATTCGTTCAGCTTCTGGGCCATTGCCTTGTCTAGCATATGCGTCTATGACCGACGTAAACGTGAAATTATCAGGTTTCATAGTTTCATCTCCAGCCAAATATTCATTTTCTAAAAGATCTAAGTATTTTTCTGCTCGTTGACCTGAATCTTCACAGTTTGACTTTGCAATGACATTAATTAACGCATTGTAAGTAATTTTTGAAGGTTTTGCATCCGAAGCACCATTAGAATAAAGGTCTATCATTCTTTTCAGCAAAGCTTCAGCTTTTAATATTGACTCTCCATTATCTCCTTCTAATCGATTTGCTACATATTTGGCTAAGCAATTGATATATGCTGTACACGTAATTGAGTTCGGCATCATGGTAAGATCTCCAACATCTTTCGCTGCATCGAACATTTTATCCAAGATTGCTTCGGCCTCCTCAGGCGTCGAATAGGCGCTCAATAATGCCGTGGCATTTTCCACGCCAAATTCCTCTTTACCTTTGAATTTCTGTAACTCAATCAAAATTAGAGATGCTCTGCCTGCTGCATCACGAACGCCACTTCTTGACCATGCATTTATAACGCAGTTAAAGCAAATTTCATTCGGTCTTTCCCACTCATAAGGATTGACATTGCTCAATTCCATCATTCGATAGAGGAATTTTTCTGCTTCTTCTGCAAAGGAAGGGTTTATGGATGCCGCATTGGCGTACGCAGATAAGAGAGTGGAATACGAAACGACATCTGGTTTCAAATCGGGGTTTGCAGTTTCACTGTACATGTAAAACATTTCTTCAAATAAATCCCTAGCATCATTTGCAGCTGTTTCCTTGATAACAGCAGCATTGGCATGAGCTAAGAGTAAAATATTATACGAAATTGTTTCTGGACGACACTGAGGTTGACCATTTCGTGATACTGACATCATCTCATCAAAGAGGGACTTTGCATCCTCAACCAAGGCGAATTTTGCAAATACATCCATGACAATGTTGTATGATTTAACATCTGGATGATCAATTCGAATGTATGTCCCTTGATATTGAACAGCTGCTTGTTTGACTTTATGAAGCAGTGCAAGCCCCTTGTCAATAAAAGGTGTCTTGCGATGTACGACATTGCTACGATTTGATTTGAATGGAACCTTGGCATTTGCAATTAACTTCCAACAATCCAATGCTTTATTAATGGTATCTAATGGTATTTCAATATCTGACACGCTTTTTGATGAACATTCTTCCAACAATCGAAGCAATAGAGACTCGGTGAGATTAAAATATTCCTCTTGGGTTGGATCCGTTATTGCATTGGAATGCAGGTGGATGATACATTGACATGCTTCATGAAACGAGGCAGTATTTAAATGTCCCATATCAGTATTGATAATTCTATGTGCATTATTTCGTAAATGTGAAATTTTATCAGAGGCAGATGATACTGTGATTTTTGTTGTTTTGGTGGAGCTCTCCGTAGAAAATGAACGAGATGAAATGAATGTGCAATGAATCCGAGGTATTGATATCGACATCGGTATTCTGTTTCTGACATAGACATGTCTTAAACAATATCTACGAATCATTTGTCTCCTCATAATTGGTCGTTGTTGAATTGAATACATGGTTTGGACGAGTATTATGATTGTCGATTGTTGGTTGTTGGTTTTGTTGGTTGGTGTATGTCTCTTTGGGGTCTGCGGTCTGCTTTGTTCCTGGAGCAACGTGAATTTTGACGAACCGAGAATAAAGTAAAATTAAAAACCACAGCCACACAACACAAAAAAATACGAAATACGTACGATAAATGTGTGTATCAAAAGCATTCTATTTCGATCATGATGAATGTTACGAGAGTTCTAATATTACTATTTTTATCCAACTTCTGTGAATATTCTAGAGGATTTGCGGCCTCAAAGAAGAGTGGTAAGAAGGGTCCAAAAATTGTATCAGGAAATGGCTTCGCTGCACCGTCGCAGAATCTGAACTTGGAGGACATTGTGAAGAAATTTCCCACTCGTGTTCCACCGAATGCAGCAGAGTGTGAATGTCCATGTGGATCAGGAAATTTATACAAAAATTGTTGTGAGCCATTTCATCTGAAAGACAAATTGCCAGAGACACCTCTTGATGTTCTAAGATCAAGATACACTGCATTTTGTTGGAGAATGATACCGTATGTGATGGAGACGACGCACCCGACATGTCGTGATTTTCGAAAGGACAAAGTACTGTGGGCCAAAGATTTAAATAGAGATGGTATGTTTGATTCATATGAGTTTGTGGGTCTCAATTCAGGAGAGGTTGAAATATCTCAGGACAATCCTAACGAAGGATACATCGAATTCAAAGTCAATCTACGTGCAAATGCTAGTGGTTCCCATCTTGAGGGACAGGAAATAACGGTTTGTGAAAGATCAAAGTTTCTCTGTGATGGAAATCCTCCAAGATGGAGGTATGCTAGTGGTGAAGTTAGAAGCGATGTGAAGGGTCTTGAGGATGTTCAGTTGAACAAATGAAGGAATAAATCATTCAAAGCTTAAAAACGACTAGTAACTTTCATCCAAAATTATATAATTTCTAAAGGATAAGAATACATGAAAACTGCTCTCGTTCTTCTCATTAAAACAAAATGCCATTTCATTCAATCAGCATCTTCTGAGCTACTGTCCTTTTGAAATGTACATGCTGTAACGTATTACTGCTGCCAATTACTATAGCATCTTTGAGATATTGTATTAAAGGTTGTGACATACTAAGAGCCCATAAAGTGACTTTTTTAAGAAATGGTACCTTCATCGATAATGAATAAAGAATTGAGGCAAACACTGGATACACACAGAAAATCATTGGTAGCAAAACAAACAATCCGTATGGTTTAACGGATTGTTGCTTGAATCTTTTGACTTTACTCTGAACTGGATTCATCAAAAACCGAAACATTGGACTAGAGTTTCGTATTGCATGTTTTCTCCGTTCTCCTTTTGTTCGTTTATCTTCCCTTTTCACAATGGCTTCCATACAGGTTTCCACCGTCGGGTACCCCAAATGTTTGTCATTTGTCCAACCGACACCAATAGTCCACTTTTTGGACGTCATCTGATTCTTCCTTTGTTCTCGAAGGCGTTGACTTCTACTGGTTTGTGTTTTTCTTGCATCTTTGATGCTATGATTGTCGGCAGGTGACCGTCTTCCTCGAGTTTTGTAATTTGGGTCCAAATCTGACAAGGCAGCAAGACATGAAAGCGTCGCAACATCGTCTCGTCCCACTTCCACTGGAAGAGGTAAACTTCCATCAATGTCAACCATTAAAGCAGTGGAAGTTTCATTTCTAACATCGTCAACCAGATCTCCTGGTCTTAATATAATGACATCGACTAAATTTGACCTCAATAGCAGCTTTTCGCATTGTTCTTGATACTTGAAAACCAAACTTCGACAAATGTTCGTCGTAACAGTAACGATATTCCAAACAGGAGCTGCAAGACATAAATCTGATATCCGTATGATGCGTAACTTATCGACTTTTTTCACCGATTCTTCGTCATTATCGTCATCAACGGATTTGCTTGCTTCCCATGTCCTCCAAATCTTATTTCTCCGTCGTTGCTCTTCTTCAGCATACTCCAGCAGCTTTCGATGAAACATATAGTTAACGTAGTATGGATGCTTTTTATCCTTACACCATTTTTCAGGGCTGATAAAGATACGCCATGGTTTGAAAACATAGTCAGCGAAGGGGAGAGTAGTTCGAACAGTTCCAACTGTAGAAATAACAGCAGTTGCATTCGTCATAGCATCTTGTAGTTTCAGATATGGATTTAGATCAATGTCATCATCTTTTTCAGAGAGAGACCCATATTCTTTTATATCATTCTGGTAAAATCTAGACGCAGAAACGGCAAATTCCTCGTCATCATCCTCGTCATCGGTTGATTTATATCCAGCAACAAATTGATCAGGCACAAGATCCAACACTTTTAGCTGGAGTTTTGCCTTGGTATTTTGAGCTGTTAATTCATCGTATAAAACTTCACATGCTGTGTCGTAGTCTCTAGCAAATGCCACCACGGTGGCATCAGGTATTGTAATCAGTTTGCGAATAATCAGGCGTCCAATTTTTCCCGTGGAGCCTAAAACGATGATCTTAGGATTTAACGACCCTGGTTTAATACTAGGTTTCTCAAACAGCGTTTCAACAATTGGAGGCTCTAATACTTGTTTCGGTTTTTGCACAGGTAAATCTTCATCTGGGAATAGATTCTTAACATTCATTGATAGAGCTACAATATCCCGTCGACTCGACGACGACTGTGAGTTCAAAGCAGAACATCGATTCAAAACAATGAAAAGTATCAATAAACTTATACTATGGAAGAGTTTGCGTAGAGTGTTGGTCATGATCAGATTTCATCGGATCTCCGAAAACGTGTAGTAAAAGTGTAAAGTGTAACCGTTCGATTTTGTTTTTTCTCTTGTTATGTGTGATGTGTGCGAGAAGTGCGCAGTTACGGCGGGGAGAGGACATCGAGCATTAATTACTAAAAGTAAGTAGCAATTTTTTTCACATACGACATACGAGCATTTGAAAAACAGAGATATTTATCTAGCTACTAATGACAATGAAACATTTTGAAGAGTTTTTGGCACAGCCTGCGCATTTTATTTCTGAGAATTTTGATTCAATCTTGAAATAGCAGCAAGTCTTGCTCTTTCTCGCCGATCAGTCAAGTCTTCAACTTTCTCGATTGAAGAGAAACCAAACACACCCTTATTATCACTCGATCCGAGCTTCATACCAGATCCACTGAATGCGTTATTACTCTCAGTATGTCGCTGAATCGATCCTGTTGCAGACGGAGCTTGCATTAGAAATCCAGTTGAAGTTTGGTTAACCGGAGACAATTCTTTCGGTAAGAGACATGAGCACATATTGCCTATCGAAGCAATCCGATTTATATATGAAGGTATTGGCTTATTCAATAATGCCAGCGCAAATGAATTTGAAAAATGGTTACAGTTTTTTGAAACGATGTTGTAACTGTCGCCTCGAAAATTCATCCTCAAGTGATTTATAATATAATCCACATCTCGCGAGCCTCCGTCAAATATACCAAGCTCGATGGATTCTCTAAAAGTTGCGCCATTAGCTTCTCTCGGACCATGAGAAAAAATGCCGCTACCGCTCGCAAAAGTATACTCGGTTCCCATTATTTCAATACCGCTATGATGTATTCCCAATCCTAAAGGAAACAAGTAAGAATTTGCTGGACTTAAATCATATAGATTTAAAATAATTTTGGTTCCTACTGTTCTTCTGCCTGTATTATAGTTCGATAGTGTCATCCTTTCAACCTGCTTAGGGTTTTATTCTTCTTCGTTACAAATTGAATTGCGAGTGTTGTTTGTTGGACTGTTCGTTGTTCGTTGTTCTTCGTTCCTCGGTGCGTTTTCTGAAGTAGATCAAAACATCCAGGATAGTACTGTCTTAATTACTTAAAAGCATCGTCATTTTTATCTTTCGATTTCAATGTCATTGTTGCTTCATCAAAAGATAAGACTCCGTTGCAGTCCTTATCAAGCTGATTGAATTGATTCTTTATCATATTTATCATTCTTATGTCGACTCTTCCCTGTCGCAATAACTGCAACACAACAAAGTCACTCAGGTGAATATCAGCGTCGGTGCTGCACAAATTCTTGGCATATTCGAATTCAGTGAGATCTATAGGTTCACTGATTGATTCACTCATAATCTTTTCCTCCACAGCACTCACGTAAGCTATTTAAAACAATAGAATTCCATCTAAGATATCAAAACTGATAGAAAGTATAAAAGCATATGAACACAATACATAGGACTTACATTCGACCAAAAGTCTGGCAAAATGACCCAAAGTCAAAGCAAAAAGAGGTATTCCAAAAAGACAGTAAAGACCACAAAAAATGGCTGGCTCTGTAGGTAATATTCCTTTGCTATTTACACTGGGCTGTGAATAAATTAAGTTTAGATTGATTTTTGAAACTGATTGGTATGGTTCATTTTCAAATATATCAGCACTTACTCCAGTTAAGCCACCGGTCGCCAACGCAGAAACTGCAAAGTGGGCACTTGTAATTATATCCCAACCCTGTCTTTTCACTCCCCAAAGCATTCCCGCTAGAATCCATGTCAATAAGATGTAATATATCCTTTGGTTAGACCTGTTAACGGTCTCCCACGCTTGAGCCAGTATTCGAACTGCTTTGTTTTTGCTATACAAAGGGCCATTGGTAGACAATAGTGCTTCAATTTTATGACATTTCTCTACAAAGTGTCGGGTTTTAATCTGACCTGTATCAAGTGGATCAAATCTACGACATATTTTCGTAAAGCCTTCATCATCGATTTTTCTTCCAACCCATTCTTCTACCATGATGCGAAACTTTGAGTATGATATTTTACCTGTTCCTAAAACGTCAAAACGTTGGACTAGATTTTCCGCAAGTAAACTTTCGTATGCATCATGACGCAAATCAACGACTCCTTCTAAAATATCCTTTATAAACAGAGCAAGAGCGCCTCCTACACAGGACGCTCCCAATAGAATATAAAGAACTGTAAATAATTTACTGGTCCTCTTCACTTCAAAAACATCTGTGCAAAAACCTATACTCATTCCTGCATCAACTGCATAAAAGAAAGACTGCGGAAGTGGCCAATCATTGATTTTAGAATAAAACAGCGTCCCGGAAGTGATCCAAATAAAAACAATGCCAAGGCACATAGCATACATGCGTTTCCTCCTCTGTTTGGCATCTCTAGCTAATTTCCCTTGTTGATGCAACTGCCCTCCACCCCTCACATTTTTCAAACTCTTAACAACGTGTTTAACATAGTCTTTGGTGGATATCTGTATTCTTTTTCTAGATGCGCTATCGTGATTTGAAGTATTCGATGCGGACAGTGCCTGCGAAGTTAGCTGCTTGAAAGCACTCGTGCGCCCCAATACACGCGATTTCGTAACCTCATTGAATTGAAAAGCTGAATTGACGCAAAGAATAGGAAATGCGCATGAAATTAGTAGACTTCTTTTTGTTTTCCACTTGGTACTCATCCTCACAACTGTCAAATGTTTCCGTTGTTGTTGAAACTGTTTTGTTGTGTTGAAGAAAATTAATTTACTCTGTAACTTTCGTTTTCCGACACG
>Ga0213868_10002472_pt1 | contig 17711 bp, 7 predicted proteins | sample PICome_9_FD_160087 | JGI IMG/M metagenome (GOLD analysis project Ga0213868, IMG submission 160087) | Coastal seawater microbial communities near Pivers Island, North Carolina, United States - PICO127 | ecosystem: Environmental > Aquatic > Marine > Coastal | place: USA: North Carolina | collected...
AAATATCGAAAACATCCACTGTCCACATATCCTTGTAATCTGCATATCCACTCCATGAAAGTCCAACATTATCTAAATCTTTATCGTCTACCATATCAAAATAAAAGGCACTGGAATTACTCATTACAGTTTTATATCCAAGGTTTGCATATTTATAGATCATATCTTGTCTTCCCTGACCCCAATCGTTTTTCCAAACAAATAATAAGACGTCATCTCCCTTAAAAAAGTCTTTTATTTGAGTTTCAGACTGATTCTTCTCTGTTAATTTTAATAAGATATCATCCCAACCTGTCATGGTTGCATTGTATGTTGAAAGTTTATCATAAACTCTTCTCTGCATTATTTCATAAAGAGCATTATAATCACCTGCTATTGAGTTCTCTTCCATATACTGATCACATATTGGTGATTTTTGCCATGCTCCGTATGGAAGTTCATCAGCAGCAATTCCAAATTTGTTTAATTCAACTCCTGCTTCCTGATACATAAGGTATATTTCATCAATTACTTTTTCATAAAAAGTAAAAGCACTCTCCCTGCATATACAAGCTATATTATCATCAAACCCTTGCGCCGAGTAATATTCACTTTCATCATCTGGATCAGATAATAAATATTTTTCAGCTTCTTCCTGATTACCTAGCTCCATATATTTTTGATATCTAACATCCATTGAAATAATTGCTGATCTCATATGAGATGGATAACTTATTTGAGGTATTACTTTAATATTTCTGTGATCAGCATATTTAAGTATTTCAATAAAGTCAACTCTAGAGAGATAACCAGACCCAGTAGAATTTATATCTGGACCAGAACCATACATGGGTATTAAACTCTCAAATTCATCCTTTGTATATGCTCTTTTTGAGCCTATCTCTGTCAATTCCTCTAAACCAGGAATTTCCAATCTCCACCCTTCATCATCAGTTAACCTAAAATCTAGATGATTTATTTTAAAAAAAGATAAATAGTTTAAAATTTGTTTAATCTTATCTGGACCATAAAAATTTCTTGAAATATCCAGAAGCATACCTCTATATGAAAATCTTGGAGAGTCAATAATATTCATATGTTTAAGCATATTGTTCTCAAGACTAGAAGCAAGAAAAAGTTGTTTTAAGGACTGCAATCCATAAAGTGCTCCTGCTCTATCTGATGCTTCAATTGAAATTTTATTTTCATCTATAGATAATTTATATGATTCTTCTAGTAAATTATCTATGTATTGAACTGAAATATCATAATCTGAAGAATTTATTATATCTACATTAAAATTTTCCGCAAAAAGAGACTTTACCGTATTAATGTCAAGATTTAAAGATTCATCAACAAAAACTTTATATTCAGATTTGAGAGAAGATTCTCCATCTAATATTTTTATTTCACTTGGGGTTGGAATAATTATTTCAAGTTCAGATTTATCAAGAACATTACCTGGAGCATATAAGTCATAGCGATCTTCAGAAGTGGGAGCATCAAGTTTTTCAATTCCATCTGCATTTTTCCAATTGTAAGTAAACTTTACATCAATTATTTCATTGTTTGAGACTATAAAACCACCAACTGGAAGATCTGATATTCTCTTTACTATTCCTGATTGGTTGAAGTCTATACTAATAGAGTCATTTGATTTTAAATCGTACTTTTTACCAAATGTTAAGATGTTGTATGATTGACCAGCAACATATTCATATTTGATATTTTCAGGGATAGATTCATTATTTACTATTGAACTTTGTTGATTCCAGTGCAATGACCAAACAGAGTCAAAATCAAAATTAGTTGAATTTAATATAGAGAGACTAACATCAAAGTTCCAATCATTCATTTTCTTAATCTCATAAACTACTTCTATTTCTTTAGATTGTGTACTACATGAAAGCACAAATAAAGAAGCTGTTAAGAGAAAGAATCTGTGAAACATTTAATTATTTTATTTTAGTAAATTCTATTAAATCATCATTCTTAGCTGAAATAATATAGTCTTCGTCATTCATGTTTATAAATTCCATATCCTTTACATCTCCATTTATAAAAAGACCACTAACCTGAGTAGGAATAGCATCAAAACCTTTTCCAGGAGTATATCTTAGATATACACCTACACTTCCATCATTTCTTGGAGTTTCAACTTCGGAGTTATACATATTTCCAGATATAAGGATATCCATATATCCATCTTTATCAACATCTCTTTTAAGAATTTTATTAGTCGAGGATAATTGTGATAAAACAGGTAACTTGCTCATTACAAACGAATTACCCGTGTTTTCTAAATAAACAGATGAAAAAGTTTTACTGAAATAATGAAGTGAATTGTCTAAAGCAGAATCAGTATAAACATCCTCAAGAGTTGCTATAGAAAATGCATCATAATCTTGAAACTTCATTTTTATTGCAGGAATTTGATCTGAGGAACATTGCCTTCCTCTTAGAGGATATTGTTCTCCATCATTATAATAACTTAACACTATATCACCAGTATTATTTTTATCAAAATCATTATAAAAAATATCAAACGTTTCATCTCCAGAAGTTTGATATTTATAGTTATTCCCTAAATTTCCAATAACCAAATCCATATCTCCATCCTGATCGAAATCTTCTGAAACTATATCATACCACCAGCCTCTTGTTGAATCTGAGTCAATCATTGAAGTATCTTCAGAAAATTTACCCTCTAAATTCTTAAAAAATCTAACTGGTGTCCACTCACCAACTACTATCAAGTCAATCCAATCATCATTATTATAATCTGTCCAAACTGATGAGGTTACTAGACCAATATCTCTAAACGGAAAGTTTGATTTATCTGTGTTAATGAATTTAATTCCATCAGATGTAGAAATATTCTCAAGTAAAAAACTATCAGCTGGAAGTGGATAACTCCCTGGAACTAACCTTCCACCAATAAATAAATCTATATCTCCATCTTGGTCATAATCTGCATGTGAAAGCCTCATTCCACTTGAATAATTATCAGGAATTGCATTTTCAATATATTTTAAAGAACCATTTCCATTATTAACATATATTCTGTCTTTAAGTATTGGAGTGTTTGGTTCAAATTCATTACCACCAGAAACAATATATAGATCTAAGTCACCATCATTATCAAAATCTTGAAGTATCATATCCATATCTTCATATTTACTGTGTGACTTAGAAAAAGAAAAATTCTTTTTTGTGAATGATCCATCTAAATTTTGAAAATAAAAAGCTGTTGGTTGATCTTTAGCTCCACCCACGATAAAATCATCTAGATTATCTCCATTGATATCACCTGTAGCTAATCCTGGGCCTAGTCTAGAATTCTCATGTGGAAGAAGAACTTCTTTTGCATAATCATTATATTGATTCTCCTCATGCTTGTGCCTAACTAGTTCAACACTTTCAAAATATAAGTTTGACTCCTTAGAGTCTATATTTTTTTGAGATTTAGAATTTATTATATCAAATTCAATTGTTGAATTAATTTTTACATCCTTAATCTCTTGTGTATTTCCATTTGACCATACAACCTTAGCTGAACTTATTATATTATCGTTGCCGAGACCAAAATTAAGATATGGAGAAACAGAGGATTGAAAACCTCTTGTCATTGTAAGTTCTTGCATCTGACTAGAATTTTCTGTCTCTATGTATACTCTACTATCAATTCCAAAAACATTTCCCTTACTCCCCTTTAATTTGACCTTAACAAAATTATTAGCAGAATTGTTTTTATAAATTTGAGCCTCTTGGTCAATGTTATTTACAATTATTTCTAAATCACCGTCATTATCTAAATCCGCATATGTTGCTCCATTAGAAAAGTTTTTATCATCAAGTCCCCAATCAACAGATACATCTGAAAAAGTAAGATCCTTGTTATTTTTAAATGCAAAATTTGAAATAGCTTCAGATGGTATTTGATTCGTATAATATAAGAGACTATCATTAGACATTGGTCTTAAATTAATTTCATTGAAGTAATCTTTATTATTTATCTCTCTTCTAGTTCCATTTGAAATAAATAAGTCTTTCCAACCGTCATTATCAAAATCAGCAAGAAGAGGTCCCCAACTCCAGTCAGTAGAAGAAATACCAGAGAGTCTAGAAATATTACTAAAAAAAGGCTTATCTCCCTCTATACGTCTGTTTAATTGAAGAGTGTTATGCATATATTGATAGTGAAAACCATAATTTACAGTACTCCAGAATAAATCTGGATTCATACTAGCCATATTAGCTTTTGAACGCCTATTATCTTTTGCATCCATATCAACTTGAATATAATCCAGATACTGATCATTATTAAAATCTGCAATATCAACACCCATCCCGTAAAAAGAAGTTTGATTAGTTGATTCTTTTACAATATCAGTAAAAGTTCCGTCACCATTATTCATATACATAAAATCTGGTGAACTAAAATCATTAGATATATATATATCTGGATATGAATCATTATTTAAATCCCCTACTGTGGCACTCAAACTAAGTCCATATGTTCTTAAGCCGGCCTCTTCAGTAACTCTTGTAAAAGATAAACCATCATTTCTATATAAATTATCAGTCTCATCATCATCAGTATTCTGCATTTTATAGGAATAGTAGCTTCTAGGAGCATCAAAAGGTGTCATTGGATAATTTGCTACATAAAGATCTAGATCTCCATCTTTGTCATAATCAAAAAATGTAGCCTGAACACTGTTACCAATATCATCTATTCCATACTCACTAGCCATCTCAGTAAATGTATTATCTCCATTATTGACATATAATTCATTGTTTTTAATACCATTTAATCCAGCTACTGAAACATATACATCTAAATATCCATCATTATTTATATCTACCATAGTTGAGCCAGTATACCACTTGTCATCTCCACCAACTCCTGCCATAGTAGTTATATCATCAAATTCAAGATTTCCTTTATTTAGATAAAGTCGATTCTCAGCCATATTTCCTGTGAAGAATAAATCATCTAAGCTATCGTTGTTTATATCTCCAACTGATACTCCACCACCCATATATATATAGGGATAAGTAAAGTAATTCATTGTGTCATTCTCTTTTAATTGATTTATAAAATCAACTCCAGTAGATGAGCTAGAAAGAAGAGTGAATTGTTTATTATCAGAAGAGTTATTGCATGAGACAAACACAATAAATAAAGTAGATATTAATAGAAGTAGGTTTAATCTTTTCATAATATAAATTTAAAAAAAAAACAGGATGAAAATTAATTCATCCTGCTTTTAATTTAGCTAGGTAATAATTTGATTAGTGACCCGGATTCTGAGTAAGAGCTCCTTGAGACGAATCAATAGCATTTAATGGAATTGGAAGTGCATTATGCTTAGCTGAAACAGGGTTAGCTTTTGCTGCAAAATTAGCAATAGTTCTTCCTTCGTTTGCAATGTAAGTATTTAATGCGTCGACCATAATATTCCATCTTCTTAAATCAAAAAGACGGTGACCTTCCATAGATAATTCAAGTCTTCTTTCATGTCTAACTGCAGTTCTAGCAGCAGCTTGATCAGTCCATGTTGAATTATATGTATCTATGACATAATTAGGAGAAGAATCAGCACGAGGGCCGTTTTTAGCTCTTGATCTAATTTGATTAACATAATTTCTACCAGTCTCAAGTGCACCTGTTTCAACAGCAGCCTCAGCAGCCATAAGTAAAACATCAGCATACCTTAAGATATGATAGTTAATTCCAGTTAATTGTTCTCCCCAACCACCTGTACCTCTGTTGGTGTCATCACCAGCAGTATAAAGGTTTTTCTTATTCACAAAAGGACCAGAGATATCAGTAAATGATGCTCTAATATTATCCTTTCCTGTCATTGGACCAAAACCGTTTAAATCAATACCACGTCTTCCGATAGTGAAATCAATTCTTGGGTCTAATGAACCAGTATGAGGAGTATGTGCTTCAGTTTCATAAACACCATAGTCATTTGTGATGTCCGTAGTTGCCCAATTAGCTAATGGAAGACCATTAGAATCAGTTTGGAAAGAATTAGCCAGATTGATTGTTGGTTGGTAAAAACCACAACACATTCCACCTGTAGAACCTCCAATAGGATGGTTTAATGTACCACCTTTGTTACCCTGAGGAGATTGACCTCCGTCAGAAGCAAACTGAATAGCAAAAATTGCCTCAGAACCATTTTCACCAGCAGATCTAAAGTTTGCTGAATAATCAGCATTTAGTGCATAGTCACCAGAATTTATTACTGATTCAAGTGAAGATAAAGCATCAGACCATTTACCTTGGTAAAGTTGAGCTCTTCCTAAATATGCTCTAGCAGCAGATGCTAGTGGCCTTCCTGGCTCACTGTATGATCCACCTCTAGATGTTGGTAAACTTCCTGCAGCAGCAGAAAAATCTGCTTCAATCTGATTCCAAATTGGACCAGAGTTAGGCTGATTAAATTCACTTGCAGCATAGTTTTCATCTGAAATGTAAGGTACATTTACCCACATTCTTTGAATTTCAAAGTTATAGTGTCCTCTTAAAAATGTCGCTTGTGCTTTTTGAACAGTAAAATCACTTGGATTTTCTGAGTTATTGATTAAATCAATAACTGCATTTGCTCTGTTAACACCTGCGAATAAGGCTTGCCATCTTCCTTCAAAGTATGGGTTTGTTGTATCCCATGTAAAAAGTTCGATAGCTAGTAAGTCAGCTTGGTCACCATCAGTTGATCCTTTATGAGCATCATCTGAGATTGCATCAAGCCACCAGTTATCTCCACTTTTAGTCCAATCTGCACCAGGTCCACCATTTCTTATACCATCTAGTACTGAATAAGCACCAGTTAATAATAGGTCAACACCAGTTGCATTTTGTAGTGATGCATCACTAAGAGATCCTACTGGATCAATATCAGTAAAGTCATCAGCACATGATACTAAAAGTGAGGTTGCTAATATAATTGTTAGAATTTTTTTCATATTTTCTAATTATTGGGGTTAAAATTTAATATTTATTCCTAAAGATGAAACACTATTCGTAGGATATTGTGCATTATATACACCAATATCTAGAGCACCGCTTCTTGGCACTTCAGGGTCCAGACCTGTAAAGTCAGTTAAAGTAAGTAAGTTAGTACCATTATAGTACACTCTTGCGCTACTTGCACCTAATTTTGATGCAATAGTATCAGGTAATGTATAACCTATTTGAAGAGTTCTTAATCTTAAATATGAACCATCTCTAACAAAGAATGAGTTAGCTGATGTAAATTCATTATTTAAAATAGTTTCACTTAATGCAGGCAATGCTGCACCAGTATTAGTTGGAGACCATGAGTCAAGAACTGCAGTACTTCTACCACCGTTAAAGAAATAAGGAGTCTCGTAGTATAACGCTGTATAGTCAAAGATATCGTTACCCATAGAACCATTCCAGAACATACTCATATCCCAAGCTTTATATGCTAAGTTTAAATTAACACCAAAGATTAAATCTGGATGAGGATCACCGATTTTAGTTCTATCATTGTCATTAATCACACCGTCATTATTGATATCTTCATATTTAAATCTACCAACGCCTGCACCATCTTGTGTTGCATGACCTGCAACTTCAGCAGCAGTTTGGAAAATCCCTAATACGTTTCTTCCATAGAAATAAGAAATTGGTTCACCAACAGATGTTCTTGTCATAGTTCCAATTCTATCACTACTTCCAGAATAAGATTCACTGATAAGTTCAGTTACTTCATTTTGAGCTTTAGTAGCATTTGCGTTAATAGAGTAAGTAACTCCAGATGAAGTTGTGTCAGAATAGTTAAGAGAAAGATCAAAACCAGTAGATTTCATAGAACCTAGGTTTGTATATGGTGCAGCTGCATCAATTGCAGTTGTACTAATCTTTTGAGTATCCTGTGCAACAAGACCTGTAGTCTCGTTAGAGAATACATCTATTGTAGCAGTCAACTTATTATCTAAGAATCCCATATCAAAGGCAAAGTTTGTAGATGTCATAGTTTCCCATGTTAAAAGCGGGTTACCTTTAGATGCAATAACAGCACCAGCAGTAGCTCCTCCACTTCCAGAAAACGCATAGAATCCAGTACCTTCACTTAAACCAGAAATATTTACATCTAAGTTAGAACCTCCAATTTGTTGGTTACCTAACTCACCATAAGATGCTCTAATTTTAAGAGTATCAAACACTGTACTTTCAAACCAATCCTCAGAACTTACTAACCAAGCTCCACTAACAGAAGGGAAGATAGCATCAGCTTCAGCTTGTGCGAATCTTGAAGTATCATCTTTTCTAACAGTTGCTGTAGCAAAGTACTTTCCACCGTATGACCAGTTTGCAGTTGCAAGTAACGAGAAAATTGAACTTGAAGAAGCCCCCCCACCTGAAATTACAGGAACACCAGAACCATTACTTAATAAGTAAAAGCTTGGATCTTCAAATAAATATCCAGTTCTTAAAGCTCCAAAACCTTTATAGTTAGATTTTGTTGCCTCAGTACCTACTAATACATCTAATGTATGATCACCAAATGAATTCTTATAGTTTAAGAAATTTGTTACAACCCACTCGTCTTGTCTGAAACTTTGTTCAGAAAGAGTGTTGTTTGAGATTGCTTCACCATGCTCTGGATTAAGAGCTGTAAAATATCTACCATTTAAATCTCTCATGGTAATACCAGCAGAGGTCTTAAATAATAATTCAGGAGTTATTTGCCATTTAAATGAAACATCACCAATAACTCTTAAGTTCTTGTTGTAATCATTTTTACCTCTTGCAAGATCTGCAACAGGGTTGTTAGCAATACCAACTCTTGCAGCATTAGAATATGTACCAGCAAAATTTCCATTAGTATCTCTTACAGGAACAAGTGGAGATGAAAATGCAGCATTTTGCATTGGGTTTCCACTAGTAGTCCCTTCCTTATCATAAGCAATGTTTAAGTTTTCAGAAATAGTAATCTTATCTCCTATTTTAAATTCAGAATTTAATCTAGTTGAAACTGATTCAAATCCTGTATGTATAATTACACCTTCCTGCTTTAAGTATCTAGCAGACATGTGATATTTACCTTGTTCAGATCCACCAGAAGCAGATACTGAAACTTCAGTTACATCAGCAGGATCAAAAACTTCGTCGAACCATTTAGTTCCACCAGGTTGTACTTTCGCTCCAGCACCAGCATATTCAGGTCCACTAGGCATAGGTACATTTAAAAAGACTGGTACAGAAGGAGTTGGTCCACTTCCATATTGTGGGTGAGATGGAACATTTCCATCATTAAGAATACTCTGCCATGTCATATCAGCATGCTGCTGAACATTTAACATATCAGGGGATCTTGTAACCTCACTGATTCCGTAAGTAGCACTAACTTCAAAAGTGTTCTTCGAGTTGTATGAACCTTTTTTAGTGGTAACAACAATAACACCATTAGAAGCTCTTGCACCATAAATTGCTGCAGAACCATCTTTTAGTACACTTATATTTTCAATGTCTTTAGGGTTTATATCTCTCATAACATTAGCATCGGTAGTTTGAATACCATCAATAACATATAAAGGACTGTTATCGTTAGTAGTAGCATAACCACGAATTCTAATTACGGGAGCAGCCCCAGGACCACCACCAGATGTTACTTGCACACCAGCAACTCTACCTTGTAGAGCTTCAGCAGCATTTGTTACCTGTGTCTTGAATGCCTCGTCTGTATCTACAGTTCCGATTGCACCAGATAGTGATCTTCTTTGTTGAGTTTGATATCCTGAGACAACAACCTCATCAAGAATGTCAACACTTGACATTAATGTAACGTTAATCTGATTTTGGTTCCCAACAGTAATTGTTTGAGATCCAAATCCCAAACTTGAGAAGGTCAACTGGTCTCCAGCTGACGCATTTATTTGATAATTACCATCAAAGTCAGTTACAACACCTGTATTAGTTCCTTGTACTACAATTGTAGCTCCAGGAATAGGGTTGTTATCTGCATCAGAAACACTACCAGAGATAGAGTCCTGAGCAAAAATTAGACTAGACGATAACATCAATACAACAAAAAAAGCTTTTTTCATGTTAATTTATGTTTAGTTTATTAGTCGCAATTTAAGTTAAAATATTGTTAAAAAGCAAGAAAAAGTTATTAAAAAATATCAATTTGGAACAATTCTATTTAATATCTTACTGATATCGCAATTGTAATATTAATAGGTAGTTCCAATAATCCTGCAGTATTTAATGCATAGTAATCTTTCGTTATAAATATTTTATAAATTGTTAATTAGTAATTAAATTAAATTAGTAATAACTTTTATTAACCTCAGTTAGTTAATTTTGAAAAAAATAAAATATGGAATGGTATGTAAAAAACAGAAAAGTAATTTTAATTATATTCGCCTGCTATTTTGCCTTTAGAATACTAACCACTATTTTTTAATAAATGCGTATACTTTTATCTCTTCTTTTAGTAAGCACACTTTCTTACTCACAAATAAACCCAAAAAATATAGATATTGTTAGAGATGAATTTGGAATTCCACATATTTATGCTCAAACAGATGCAGAAGTAGCATATGGACTTGCATGGGCAAATGCTGAAGACGACTTCACAACAATTCAAGAAGCCTATCTTGCAGGAAACGCAATGCTTTCTAATTATATTGGGCTTAAGGGTGCAGCGGCTGATTTTATAACTCAGTTTATTGGCTCAAAAAATCTGATTGAAGAAAAAATAGGTAATATTTCTGAAGATTATATGGCAGTAGTAGAGGGATATTCTCAAGGCTTAAATGCTTACGCTAGTAATAATCCTGATAAAGTACTTTACAAGAAACTCTTTCCAATTACTCCAAAAAAAATGCTGATGTATAGTCAACTTCAGCTTTTTATTTCAAATGAAGGAGCCTATTGGGCTGGAAGAATATTGAATAATGACACACAAGATGATTTTTTAGATCAAAATTTAACTGGATCAAATGTTATTGCGATGAACAGCAGTAAAACAGCATCTGGTGAAACTTTTTTAGCTATTAATACTCATCAACCTCTTGAAGGACCTACATCATGGTATGAAGTTCACTTGAATAGCGAGGAAGGAACTAATATTATTGGCACTATGTATCCCGGGACACCTAATATATTAATTGGTGTAAATGAATATCTCGGATGGTCTCATACAGTTAATTACCCTGATAAAACTGATGTATTTAAACTTAGAATGAAAAACAAGAGAAAATATATTGTTGATGAAGAGGAATATGAACTAGAAAAATTGAAAGCAAAAATCACTATAAAAGTTCTAGGTATTCCGATTAAAATAAATCGAAAGTATTTTAAGAGTATTTATGGCCCAACATTAAAAAACAAATCAGGATATTATTCAATTAGAACCCCTTCACTATTTCATATAAGAGCACTAGAGCAGTGGTGGAGAATGGGAAAGTCAAAGAATTTCAGCGAGTTCTATAATAATTTAAAGATGAAAGAATTGCCTGGGTTTAATATCGGCTATGCAGATAAGTATGATACTATATTTTATATGTCAAATGGAATTATTCCTAAAAGAGCAGAGGGATATAACTGGAAAGGAATTGTTCCTGGAGATACTAAAAAAACTCTATGGACCGAGTATCATAATATTGAGGATCTTCCTCAAGTAATTCAGCCAGAATCTGGTTTTATCTACAATGCAAATCACTCCCCTTTTAAGTCAACATCAGCAGATGAGAACCCAAATGAAAAAAATTACAATGAAAATATGGGATATGAGAGATACGATAACAATAGATCAACCAGGCTAATAGAATTAATTGAAAGTTATGATAAGATTTCTTATGATGATTTTAAGGATATTAAATATGATAATTCATTTCCATCAAAGTTCAACTATAATTTCATGGACATAAGTATTATTGAAACATTAAAACTTCAAGCAGAAAATGATTTGTTTGAATTACTTGATATTATTCAGAAATGGGATAGAAAGACAGACATTGACTCACAAGGTGCTGGAATTTATGGAGTTTTATATTATCAACTTGTAAGGAATTATAGAAATGAAATTCAAAAAAACAATAAAACTGTAAGTAAAGAAATACTTCTTTCAGCATTGGCAGATACAAAAGCATATATAATTAATAATTTTGGGTCAATTAAAATAACTCTTGGAGTCTTTCAAAAGCTAGTTAGAGGTGATAAAGAATTACCAATTTGGGGACTGCCTGATGTTATAACAGCAATGTCATCAAGACCATACAAAGACGGTAAACATAAGGTTACTCAAGGAGAATCTTATATTGGACTTGTTAGATTTAATGAAAATGGTCCTATTCTAGAAAGTATAATTTCTTTTGGTAACTCTGATAACCCAGATTCAGAGCATTATACTGATCAAATGGAAAAATATTCTAAGTTTCAAACAAAGAAAATGACTTTTGATAAGAATATAATATACAGTCAGGCAAAAAAAATATACAATCCAAACTAAGACATATTTAACGCCTCATCATATATTTTTTCATAAAGAGGAATTACTGTTTTAATGTCATATTTTTTAGCATTTTCAAAAGCTTGATTTCTGTATTTTTTTTCAAGTGAAGTATCTGACAAAATCTTTATTGCATTTTCAGCCATTGAGTCAATATCACCTATGTCACTAGTATATCCTGAGTTACCATTTATATTTAAATCTTTCAAGCCACCTGTGTTTGTTGAAATAACTGGAACCTTAAGTGCCATTGCTTCAAGGGCAGCAAGGCCAAAACTCTCTTTTTCAGATGGGAGTAAAAATAGATCTGATGAACATAAAATCTCATCTACTTCATTGGTTTTACCAAGGAATATTACTTTATTTTTTAAATTATTTTTTCTTAAAAATTCTTTAGCTTTTTTCTTATCAGGACCATCCCCTACCATTATCAATTTTGAATTAATTTTTTGATTAATTTTTTCAAATATTTTAATAACATCAATTATTCTTTTTAATGGTCTAAAATTACTAACATGGACAATAATTTTTTCATCATCTTGAGCCAGTAAATTTCCTTGACACAGATTATGTTTCTTAGCATACTTATCTATATCTATAAAGTTAGGAATCACTTTAATCTCTCTCTTAATTCCAAAAAATTCTCTGGTGTCTTCCATTAAACTTTTTGAAACGCATGTTACTATATCTGATTTATTAATACTAAAAGTAACGGCAGGCTTGTAAAAGGGATTATTACCAACTAATGTTATATCTGTTCCATGAAGAGTTGTTATAATTGGAATATTATACCCATTTTCTTTTAAAATTTTCTTAGCCATATATGCTGCATAAGCATGAGGAATTGCATAATGAACATGTAAAACATCTATTTTATGTTTCGAAATAACATCAAATAATTTACTAGATAAAGCTAGCTCGTATGGTTCATATTTAAAAAGAGGATAGTCAGGCACATTCACTTCATGATAATGAAGATTAGATGATAATGCATCTAGCCTAACAGGTTGGCTATAGGTAATAAAGTGAACTTCATGACCTTTTTTAGATAGCTCAATGCCAAGTTCAGTTGCTACTACTCCAGATCCTCCAAAAGTTGGATAACATACTACTCCTATTTTCATTTAGAATCTATTAATGATTTATAAACTATTTCTTGTGATCGGGTTCTTATATTACTAGTTTGTAATAAAGTATTTTCTCTTGTTGGATAAGTTCTATTTGAAAGAAATACAAATATTATTTCTTCATCTGGGTCAGCCCATGCCATTGAACCTGTATAACCAAAATGACCAAAACTATTTCTAGAAACACCACCAAAAGTAGAACCATGATTACCTTCAATTTGAGGTTTATCAAAGCCTACTCCACTTCTATTATCTTTATCACAGTAATAACAATAATTAAAAGTATCGAATGACTCTGAAGAAAATAGTCTTTTATTATTATAAGTTCCTTTTTGAATCATAGCTTGAAGAACTATAGCTACCTCATATGAGTTAGAGAATAATCCTGCATGACCTGATATTCCACCTAACATAGCCGCACCCTCATCATGAACATATCCATGTAGTTTTGAATATCTAAAAAAATCATCTCTCTCACTAGGTACAATTTCATCTAAATTAATTTTCTTATATGGATTAAACATTGTTCTTTTTAATCCAAGTGTTTTAAAAACTCTTTCGGAGGCTAAAATATCCAAAGGTTTATCATAAATATCTTCAAACCAAAATTTTAAAAAATAAAATGGTAAATCAGAATATTTATATTCAAGGTCATCTCTTAATTCACTTTCTAAAATAGATTTAAATATCTTTTCTCTGTAATTTGTTTTAAGGAACATGTTATCTGTCACTGGAGTTGAAAAAGAAGATCTTGAATTTGATTTATAAAATCTTGATCTAGGTTTATCTTTTTTGTTTAATGTTTCTTCGTAAAAAGGGATCCATGGTCTCAATCTAGCATAGTGAGATAACATTTCTTTAAGGGAAATATCACCTTTATCATTAAGCTTTGTTTTCGGAAAAAGCTCAGAAAGCTTAGTTTCTAATGATAATTTGCCTTTCTCATGTTCTTGTAATACAAGTGGCATTGTCGCTAATATTTTGGTAATTGAGGAAAGATCAAAAATATGATTATTCTCTAGCTTGGTTATATTTTCATAGGTGTGATAACCAAAGCTTTTATTGTATACAATTTTACCTTTTCTGGATACTAACATTTGAATTCCAGGGGTCATCATAGAATCAATTGCATTTTTTGCAATAGAATCTAAATAGCTTAAAATATTTGAGTCAAAACCCTCATAGGATGGACGTGAATAACCTATTATATTTTTTCTTAATAATGATAGTCCATGGTTAACACTAAAAAAATTATTTGAAACTGGAATCTTTCCTTTAAAAGATCTAATACCAAATAATAAGTCAGCTGTAATTTCTTGTGAAATTATATTGTTTTGATAACCAATGACTATTGATTCAAAATCATCAATAGAATTAAATGAATTAAGGCTATAAGGATTAAGAAATAAGTTTAATACAATATTATTATTCCTGCTAATTTTATTAATATTAGCAACTATCTCAGGTGGAATAATATTAGAGGCATATGGACTGGAACTTGAGCTATGATAAGATATAATTATTGCATCATAATCAGTCTTTGAATAAAGAGGTGTAAAATCTTTACTAGAATATGAGTCTAATTCTAAATACTTATTAATCTTGTTGAATAGGTAATTTCCATTATCATTTTTTCCAAATGCAACATGAAGGTATTTCTTATCATTAGATAAAGGTAGAATACTTTTATTATTCTTAATCAAAGTAATGGATGATTCCATAGCTTTAGCATAAAGCAGAGTGTCTTTAGAGGTGTTAACCTTAGCTAGAATATTATTTGATGAAATCTTTTGATAATTTTTGAGATTTGATTTAGATTTTAGAGATAAAATTTTCTTAACAGAACTTGATAATCTAGATTCTGAAATTTTACCTTTTCTATAAGATTCTGAAATAAGCTTAACACTATTAGAAACATTAGTTGACATCAATATGATATCATTACCAACTTCAAAAGCCCTAAGATCAACATTCACATCTGGATCTTGAAGAACGCCCTTCATATCAAGAGCATCCGTAATTGTAATTCCATTAAATTTATATTTATCTCGAAGAAGATTATTTACTGTCTTATATGATAAAGATGAAGGATACTTTTTATCTAATGCTGGAACACTTAAATGAGCTAACATTACAGACTCAGCTAATCCATCTTCAATAAGTCTTTTGAATGTATATAATTCTACACTATTTAACCTATTAATATCACCTTTTATTATAGGTAAAGTCTTGTGAGAGTCTTTATCTGTATCTCCATGACCTGGAAAATGTTTAATTGATGTAAATATTCCAGCATCTTTATGACCCTGAATATAAGCTTTAGCTTTTTCGTAAACATTAACAGGATCTTCTCCAAAAGATCTATTTCCTATAATTGGGTTTTTAGAATTGTTGTTGACATCTACAGATGGAGAAAAATTATAATGAATACCAAGAGCTCTGTTTTGTTCAGCCATTCTCTTTGAAATTTCTCTAACAAGCGAATTATCTTGAATAGCTCCAAGTGTCATATTCCAAGGGTGAGCAAAAACATCAGAAAGTCTTTGAGATGGACCCCACTCTGCATCCATTGAAACCAATAAAGGAGTTTTAGATAAAGATTGAAATTTATTTAACCAATCAATATGGGATTTAGTTGTTCCAATGGAAAATATTAACCCCCCTATTTTATCTTCCTCTACCAGCTTTCTAATTTCTTCAAAATCGGACTGCTCAGGTGAAACCCAATTAATGAATAACTGAGCTACCTTTTCCTCAAGAGAGAGAGATGAATAAATACTATCTACCCATTTTTTTTCTGTTTCTTTTAAATCAGAATAAATATCCTGGGAAAAAACAAAAGAAATGTTCAACATTAAAATTAAAGCTATCCTTAACATATTAGATAAATTTTGAAAGCCAAGAAGATGTTATTTTTATTTCAAAATCATTTGATAGTTCTTTTTTGGTTTTCACATTAGTATTGAAGATAACGGTTTCAGGTGATATAGATCCATTTTTAATTTTATTTTTCAGATCTGATAAATTAATGGATAAGATTTGATTAGCTGATCTATAATTAACTGTTAATCTATCAAGGAGGTTAATATTTATAGTACTTGAAATATCCCTAACTAGTTGAAGTGAATAATCTATTGAACACCCTCCAATAGGGTTAAATTTTTCATTTACAGCAATAACTAAGAAACGTTTATCCTTTATCAAATATGATGCTTGAAGATCATTACCATGAGCTTTCCAATTATCTAAAAAAAGATTTGTCTTCTCTTCAATTATTTCAATATCCGAAATTGTAAAATCTTTATAAGACTGATATATCCAAAGCCTAGAATCATCAGGTACTATTTCAAAATCTACAATCATAAGTCTTCAGCTTTTTCAATCATTTGTGCAATGTCTAGCACATCAATATCTTTTTGTTTTGAGGTCATTCCATCACTCATCATAGTATTACAAAAAGGGCAACTAACAGCTACTATTTCTGAGTCTGTTTTTATTGCTTCATCAGATCTTTTAATGTTAATTTCTTGATTACCTTTTTCGGGTTCTTTAAACATTTGAGCTCCTCCAGCTCCACAGCATAAAGATTTTGATTTACAACTTTTCATTTCAACAAGTTCAGCATCAAGTTTTTCAATTACTTCTCTTGGAGCTTCGTAAATACCATTAGCACGACCAAGGTAACATGGATCATGGTAAGTAATCTTTTTACCTTTATAGTATCCACCAGATATACTTATTTTATTTTCCTTAATTAAATCATTTATGAAAGTAGTATGATGAATGACTTTATAATTACCACCTAATTCAGGATATTCATTTTTGATGGTATTAAAACAATGAGGGCAAGTGGTAATTATTTTCTTTACACCATAAGAGTTTAAAACTTCAATGTTAGAAATAGCTTTCATCTGAAAGAGGAATTCGTTACCAGATCTCTTAGCTGGATCTCCAGTACAAGATTCTTCCTTGCCTAAAATTGCATAAGAGATATTAGCTTTGTTTAGAATCTTTACAAAAGCTCTAGTTACTTTTTTTGACCTATCATCAAAACTTCCAGCACAACCAATCCAGAAAAGATATTCCGGATTTTGCCCAT
>Ga0213868_10002473_pt1 | contig 17709 bp, 18 predicted proteins | sample PICome_9_FD_160087 | JGI IMG/M metagenome (GOLD analysis project Ga0213868, IMG submission 160087) | Coastal seawater microbial communities near Pivers Island, North Carolina, United States - PICO127 | ecosystem: Environmental > Aquatic > Marine > Coastal | place: USA: North Carolina...
TAAAATCAGTTTGGGTTACTGTCGGATAACTACTCAACGTCGCAAAGGATCCTAGACCGCTGACGTCCGACGCTTGGATACCACTGAACGACGTCGCTTCGACGGTTCCATGTACTTTAAGTTTATTTGCACTCACAGTACTCGCAGCTCCACCTATCCCGACATTACCGGCTGAATAATATATATTATTGATATTGTTATCATTTTCTAACCATTTAGAATCGGTAAGTCCTGTAATTCCAGTACCATCACCATGAAATCTAGTCGCTTTCACTTCCCCAGATATTTGTAAAACATTTGAATCATTACTATCGGTAACAAGACTGGTTAAACCTTGACCTATACCAACTCTACCATTAGCACGATCAATACAAAATGTATTATCGGTGTCATTGGTATCTACGTTCCCTGATAAAACCAAATTTCCGGGAATGATTTGAACGCTCGTGGGAGTTGACATTCTTATACTGTAATAACATAAAAAACATCTTTGCAAACGACGAATAGGTCGTTTGGAGAGAATGTATATTTAATATCCAAAATTAACTACATCACCTGTTCCTGACGGACGTTCGATAGACGTAAGTTTTCCATCTGATTCATGTGAAATATACTCTACGAAAATGGAATATTTTCCATCTAAATCTGTAGATGGTATAGGTGTAGAAGGTTTGATGGCTATCGTATGACCAGTTGTCACAACTGTCGAACTCCATGGATTTGTACTCGCATTTCCAAAAATGGACATAGGTCCCATAGCTATAGCTGTACCAGAAGAAGCGCTACCACCTCTCTCACCACCAGCTATATCCAGAATCATGGTACTGACCTCTTCATTGTTATTATCGAAAAGTTGTGCTATAATTTTTGCGTAAAATGAGTGATGTGTAAAGGTTAATGTTATCGTAGCATTTGCTATGCTTGTATTCTTAACAAGATCATTTTTATGACTGTATGTCTTTTTAGATACACTTCCTGAATTTGTGACGAGACCTCCTTCTATGTATACATTACCAGTTGTGTATATGTTTCCACTCGCTTGTATGACATTTGAATGGGAATCGTCTAATATTAAATTTCCAACCGATACATTACCGGTAGTGGTTAAAGTACCTTGAATATGAACATCTAAATCTTCATCCGTTTTTATATTAACTTCAGTTGCGTTCGTAGCTGTGGTCACGGTATGACAAAAAGTATATTTATCCTCTGATTCGTCATAAAATGCTGCGACGTTTGATAAACCCGGGGGTCGCGACATAACGTGCCCCAGATCCATCTCTATACCACTATCAATGTTTCCTAGACCGAGTTCGATGAGTCCATCTTTGAACACTGTATTCTCAACTGAAATATTAGCTATTTGCCCCGCAGACGTTATATTTCCAGTGACGACGAGATCTCCGGAAACATTTAAATCACCGCCAGCACTTGGATTTGCACCCGAGAGACCAGATAAGGTCATAGGTATTTGAGTTCTAAATAATTGTTTGGTACTTTGGTTATACGCCACGAACGTATTAGTCGACGCATCCGTACCATCTTCGGCAAAATTGGCAGCTATTTCCAAAGGTGTCAGGTAAAAGCCACTCGCTTTCGTTGCGTCGATCTTATCATTACTCGCGTTAATGACGACAGAGTTGTCAGCCTGATCTTCTCTACAATTCTTACCGAAGCGAAGTTCCGTGGCACCACCGACGGTACTCAAGTTCTTCGGCATTTAATATTACTCCTGATTTTAATTTGCGTACATGAGCCCCGCACACCCATTATTCACTCTGAGTATGTTATAATTTACTGCGTATATAGGATCAATCAAAGGTCTAGATTCGCTATGTATTTTAACACTATCGAGTCGACTAAAATTTAAGCTACCCGTAGGCTGTAGGGAACTTGTATTTAGACAGAAACAATGTACGAAACAATCCGGAGACGTTACGAAATTTGTATGATAATAGCTCTGTACGTCTACAAAATGTGGTTTCGCCCATTTATAAATACCTATATCTGTTCCGTTAATACTAATTTTAATTTTATTATCTATGGAAGTTAGAGTACTTTCCATATTTGTATTTGAACATGCGATATATTTTACTGGATGGTTAAAAATAAGTTCTTGGGTTAATTCGCTAGAAGCTATATTTTTCTGAACTTGTGTTATCAAAATATCGTGAGTACGAGAAGCCATTATTCCACGCTCTTCGTTATCCAAATAATAATAATTTGAATACGCTTCTACGTTATAGTTTCCCGCATTTGGACCCCAATAAATCCGTAGTTCAACGTGATGATATTGTAAAGATACGAGAGGAATTGCGGATTGAGGCCCTTCGCAAAAGAAAAACCGCAAAGGGTAAAAATAAGACCGAGCAGATGCACCTGGGTGTACACCGTTAGAACTCTTACTCACATTCTGCGCGTTCATATCAATAGCAATTTTTTCGGTAAAATTGTGATCTTGAACATCAATAATTTGACCTCCAATTAATAATTCTACCTTATTCACGACTTCACCCCAGTCTTGTAAATCAACAGCCTGGGTACCATCGTCTATGGTAAAATATGTGTATCCTAAGAGGTCGCCAGTTCGGTCGAACCGGATAGACGACATGGAATTACCATTCACAGATCCTTGTATCGTTTGTTTTTCGATAGACTGTGAAAAGTTAGAATGCCTTTTAAAGGTGGACGTAAAAAACGATATCTCAGGTTCACCCATGATGTGTTCATCTTGGGCGCCTAGAGCTATTAATTGTACGATTCCAGAAGACATACTTATTATTATAAAGTATTTTTAAATTAACGAGTATGCGACGCTCTGGAATCTAACATCCTAAATTTTTATTTTTACAAACAAATTTGAAAACTAAAACCAAAGCTGTCATAACAGCTGGATCTCCGTTTTCTCTATCCAAATTAAAAGTTAAACGACTTAACTTTCGAATAGGATTATGATAATATTGGCTTATGGGATATTCATTTTTGAATGAAATTACTTTAACTGCAGTCGCAGTTGAAGCTCCAGTGAGAGAAACGTGAGGTCCGACCACGGTTCCAAAAACTCCGTTTAAGTGGTTGTCGTCAGACGAGTCTAGATCAGCTTTCGCACGCTGTGAAAAGAAGGTTCGAAGTTCCTCAATACCTATATGAATAGCTGTCTGTGCTGATTCACCGGAAGTAAACACGGCCGAAACTAATTGAGCCTGGATGACATTATCCAAAGGTGTAGGTAAATGTACCACAAAATCGGGGACAGTACTATCAACTACGACGGTATGAATTTCATGATTAATATCTGAAAGAATTGGCTGAGCTGCCATTTATATTAACTCAGATTAAAGTCTAGGCAAGTCCGATGCCATCGACGATCTTGTAATTGGCGTGATCACTGACCAACTTACCACCACCGCACACACCACCAGTGCTGGTAGAGTAAACGCTGTTGCCGAGGCACTCCTCAGTCGATGGGAGATTATGAATGGATTCCTCAGAAACGGGGGTGACCGTGACTGGGGTGGGCTGGAACATGCTGGTCTTGGGAGGGTAGAAAAAGGACAGGACCAATAAAAGGGCAAGAACGATGAGGATGGTTCGTATGGTTCGTCGGTTAACGCTGTTAAATTTCATTTATAGTCTACTGATATTTTTTTATAAAGTGCGTTAAAGAGAAAAGATTAGTTTCAATATAGAGAGTAATGGACGGTGAAATCACTCTCGATCGAGGAGGTTCTATCATGAAACTCGACGACAGTGAACAGGCTGTACTTGACGAAATTCAATTAGATTTTCCCAAGCCTCAAGTTATGCATCGGCCTGGAAACGCTTCGCAGATTCATAAAGCACCACCCCGCAAACATGTGGCTTTTCAGGAAGATATGGATACGTTCGCTAACCCGATGAAACAAAATGATCCACCCCCACCGAAAATGGACGAACCCATAGATTACGGGGAATACGATGGTGGAGAGCAACAAGAGTCGTACGATTATAGTGGTCCCATGGATGAGCAGGAAGAAAAGCCATCTCCCGGGTATAAGACGGTCGATGAGGAAAAGGCTGATCTCGTGAATAAGCTCGGACGTTTGGAAAAGCGTGGTTTTACCATTAATAAGCGATTAAATGTTTATTCACCCGTAGATGAACTCAGAACCGAGGTTAAGCGTATTACGTACAGCATAGATGTAGATAAATCTATCAAATTTTCTAGACGAATGCTCATCGCATGTGTGACTGGTCTCGAGTTTATGAATAAACGCTACAATCCATTCGAGCTTCAACTCGATGGCTGGAGTGAGAATATCATGGAAAATCAAGATGATTACGATGAGGTTTTCGAGGAATTATATGTGAAATACCGAACGAAGATGCACGTCGCTCCAGAGGTCAAGCTGATTATGATGCTCGGAGGATCCGCTATGATGTACCATCTTACCAATAGTATGTTTAAATCGGTCATGCCTAACGTAAATGATGTCATGAAGCAGAACCCCGGGTTGGTTGATAATATGATGAGTGCTGTGCAAAACACCATGACGAACCAGCCACCCGCATCTTCCCCATCAGGGGGTCGTCATGAAATGAAGGGTCCCGGACTCGACATTTCGAGCCTAATGGGAAATATCATGATGCCACCCGCGCAAGCCATGAACACCACAAACCTAATACCACGACCTCCAGTAGATTTGGAAGAGGATGACGATATATCTGATATCGTTTCTGCGAAAGATCCAGAAGAGACTGAAGATGGGGATGTAAAGGAAGTAAAGGTCGGTCCGGCGAAGACCACAAAGGGTAGGCCTCGTAAGAAGAAGGTTGAAATAAATTTATAAATATACTATAAATGATAGGCTATTGTCCGATCGACTTTGATGAGCCGTTCGGACCTCCACAGCCTCCACCTATTAAACAGGAGGTCGTCGTGAAGCAAAAAGCTCAGCCCGTAGTCGATGAAACAACAGAGTGCAACTATGTCGTCATGTTTTTCATCGTCGGGGTTATCGCGTTAGCCGCGATGGATTCTATTAAGAAGTAAACTTGTTTTACCCATTTTAGTCGTATGCCTAAAATGTGCGAAACAATCACGAATTTTCCAAATCCGAAACGCGTTCCAGTAGGGCATGGTACGCTTGTTCCATGACTAATATTCGTTCTTGTAAATTTAACGTTTTTAATTTTTCGCGATCTACGTCAGTTTGGAGGGTTGCCACCTTCTCCTTTTCTACGGCGACGTCAGTTTGGAGGGTTGCCACCTTCTCCTTTTCTATGGCGACGTCTGATTGGAGGGTTGCCACCTTCTCCTTTTCTACGGAGACGTCTGATTGGAGGGTTGTGAGATCTGTTTGGAGGGTTGCCACCTTCTCCTTTTCTATGGTGAGATCTGATTGGAGGGTTGCCACCTTAGCAATTTCTGGTTGATGACGGTTATGTAAATCTTTTATACCTTGGAGACATACACCTATAAAATGTGTATAATTCAAAGCATATTTACCTTCGGTGTCATTTTCGGGTTTGCTTACCGCGAATTCTAAATATGGGATTTTCTCAATATCTTGAGCAATAAAACCTATTTCCCAATACCAGTCTTTATCTTCTGTACCTATTTCACCTGTATAATCTTCTGTATACATTTTAATAGTTTTTTTGTATTTGTAAGGTTTCACTTGTTTTATCAGTTCCAAACAATTGGGTATTTCTTCTTCAAAATGTTTAAGACGATCGTCACTGGAATATCTGGTCGAACCCGCTGCATAAAGATGACCCACTTTTAAACCTGCATGAGTCCCGTACATGTTTGCCTGACCAGATTGACCACTGAGAAGATGAAGCCAGCCATGATTATCAGGTGAAAAAGTATATTCGTTGCCATCATCTGGAGTCATTCTATCTTGATTGAATCTACCAGTTAATTTATAACCAGCGGCATTAGAAGCTGTCAATCGTAAACCTGCGTGTACATTTGATTCACTATGACACGTACGTATGTTTACCAAACGCATGGCCGGGTTTGGGTTTGCTGCTAGGTTGTTTTGTTCAACTAGGTACGGCCAATTTTCTGTGGAAACCAAAGTCATAACAGGAGCTTCTCTATACTTGGAGAACCCCGACCAGTCTCCGGGTGCTGTTAAGTGAAATTCTATTTTTGGAGCTTTTAACCTAATCCTATCTCCAGATGTTTCTTTTGTCACTCTATTCGGGTCGGCAGATGTTTGAAGACCCGTAACGTTTCCGTACGGATGGCTCTGCATCGAAGGCTGTCCGGTTATACTCGAGCTCATAGGATTGGTTGACCATTTAGAGATTATTAATTCTGATTGATGTCCGGTAGTAGCAGTACTTTCAAACCCCAAATAACGCGTTTCAATAGTTGTCGCACTTTCAAAATCATCTCCCGTGACCCCACCGAAAGCTAATCTTTGGGTTTTTGTACCATTAGAAGCACCTCCTATAGCCAATTCATTACATTTAACAAATCCTTCAAATAAAGAATTACCATTGAAAAGAGATGTGAGTGTATGTTTATAAACGAGAATGAGACCTCTTGCGGTTACATAAGAGCCATGAGGATAGCCGCCAGTGTTATTGTATCCAGGTACAGATACGAAATTCAGTTCACCACTTTTACACACATTTCTATAATTTTGATAATGATGTGCGCCGGCTATAATGCTTGGTAAATGACCCGTACCACCTATTTCGTTAATATCTCCACCACTTATAATGAAAGGTTCGGTTTGAAACCAATCTTTTCCCGTGTAATCGAACGTTGTTGTTATGAATGCAGAATGTACTCCTCCTAAAAAAATGCGACTACCATCCGAGGCCATAGCCACCTGACCCACCATACATCCATTTTCAGATGCGAGAGTTCCTGCTGGATAACTATTTACCCATGTATTCGTAATACTGTCATAATCGAAAACGTCGACTCGTCCGTGACGAGATTGATCGTCGGGGGGAGTTGAAAATTTATAAAAAGGTGAACCCACGGCTATTCGAGTACCTTCCGGGTTTATTTGTACTGTAGTTCCGAATCCACCGAATGATGAGGACGCGTTATTATCAAAAGTATCCACCTTAACAATACCTGCATCGTAACCAGGAATAAGGTTCCCCATTTGTGTAACCGCGTTAGGTGTACTCCAACTTGTATCTGGAGTACATTTCATAATTCTAACCTGCCCTATCTGGGGTGTTCTGAACCCAAACCCACCGATCGGATCTCCGCCGCTGTATCGATCCGCGATGAACGTCGCGCTCGTTGTGCTACTATTGATGATTGAGTTAGTTGAATATCTCACCGCTCTATGAGGATGATAACTATTCACCGCCCCAGCGTCGCCTATTGCCCAACACATAGTGTAATAGTTTGCCGTTCCACTATGCATATTGGAGTTGAGGTTGCTTATATGTGTACCAGGGGCGCCCACGACCATATGATCCCCAAAATCGCTCATTTTTACATGATACCCATAACCATTATAATCAGAATTTAAAGTTATGTTTCCACTCGTACTGAGAGGTAAACTATTTGTTAGACTCGAACCATTATCGGTATACGCGAGTGTAAATGAAGTTGCCGTTCCGAGTCTTTCGTACACGTATACTTTATTTTCTTCGGGAGCACCCACTGCAAATCTATCACCTTTATCACCACATAAAGAAACACAGTGCCCAAAAGAAGTTATTCCCGAAGCAGCGGATATAGTTTGGGGTGTTCCCCAACTCGTTCCGTTATAATCATAAACGTATACTTTGTTTATTCCCGGGGCTCCTACAACTATTCTATCTCCGTCCCAATTCATAGACACACTTTCACCGAAAAGTCCACCACCGCCGACGGCCTGATATATTTTATCATCATCAGGCAACCTCGATCTAGCGTCAGCGGCTTGCGTGCCGACTTGCCCAGTCGTAGTATCAGGGCTTTCTATGTATCCACCCGGAATCGTTCCCCATGTATCATTAGCCGCGTTATAATCGAAAATTTCGACATATCCCCTGTTTTGTCCACGCCAACCAGCGCTTGTATTTGGGCCCCATCCGGGTGCACCGCCAATAACGCGACGCCCATCGAAACTCGTATCTAAACCTCTACCAAATTCCGAAGTAACCGTCCTTCCTACCAATGTTGAATACCCACCAAGTTTTTCACCTGCCCAATACGTGTTTGTTGGTGTCGGCGACGTTTGGACCCAGTGAGCAGCCATTATAATAGAATAATAATTTTATTATCTTTGTTTTACGGGACGCTCTGCTACAACTTCTACGTTTTTTATAAAAATATTACGAGCGTGAACTCTGTTCACATCTATATCGTCAGCAACCGTTAAGTTTCTCGATACGTATACGTTTCCAGTTACGGCCAATTTATCCGCTCCTGTATCATCTATAGAAACGTTCGATCCAACACTGAGCGTTTTAGAAACGTCTGACGTACCTATCCCTACGTTCCCAGTAAAATGAACGGTGTTAGTACCGGTCCATTGACTCCCAGAGGTAAGATTGGAAAGTCCACCACCATCACCTATAAAAAATCCAGCATTTACTGTACCCGTCGAAGGTAAATCTAATAAATATTGCGGATCCGCGACTCCTATTCCCACATTACCCAAAGAATAATGAATTTTTCCATTTACATTATTGGCTGTCCATACTGCGGTACCGGAAGAACCACCTATATCCGTACCCCACACGACATCCGTACCATCACTCTTTAAAACCTGTCCAGTTGTTCCTAAGGCAAGTTTATTGAGTACATTATCTGCACTCGCGTATATGATATCACCCCGCGTGAACCCCGTCGTAATTGTGGAAGAATTAGAAATAATCGTCGCCGTTTCCAAATCGGATATACGAATGACATTATCATCTAAATCAGTTTTAAGTGCCACATCAGTTAATTCTAAACCACTTCCTATAAATTTAGATGCCGTCACGTTGCCTGTAACTAATACATTTCCACTTGTAATCAATGAAGTAGTTTGGTTAACTAGTTCTACTGTTATATTTGTTTGCGGATTGCTAGCTGTCACTTGCTGTAAGTTACCAACTGTTCCCGTGGCTCCCGGTACAACTTGCCAATCAACGTTTCCATCTGGTTGAACGGTGAGCACATGTCCGACAGTTCCTATAGATACGTTCGCGGCTTCTATATTCGAATCTGCGTAGATCATATCACCATGTGCCGCGAGGATGGAACTCAAATCGGCTCCACCACCTCCAGAGGAGTATTTCTGTGTAGATCGTCCGGTAGAACAACCACCCATTCTTATATTTGTATGAGACATTTTCCGGAGGGAAAATTCTCCACCTTTTCTTCTTTCTGATTCGGAATTTTAAACCCACCTTGCCTGTATACTTTGAGTCTTTTATTGTACATGGCAAAAAATACCGACCATTGATCTAAAATATCGTATATGCGTGGATTGTTCTTCTTACCGTTCGTTTCGCGCATGATACGACCTATAGACTGAACTATATCTGATTTGGGTGTTGCGAGAATGACCGTATCAAGGCTGGGTATATCGAGTCCCTCGTGTGCCTGACTAAACGTCGCGAATATGATTTGCTTTTTACTGGATTCAGCTAAATCTGCCTCTTTCATCCCACCCATGTATAAACCCGAACGATCCTTAAATCTTTGGTGTAAATATTCACAATGAAATCGACGATCGCTTAAAACTAATACTTGTCGAGTACTCCGCGTCGCGTCTCGGATCGTGGACATGATGAGCGCGTTTCTATCAGGCATTTCTGTAAGTTCCGTTATCATAGTCGCCAAAGAAAGTTTGCCATACCTGGTACACGGTGGTGGATCTCTGAATCGCTGACACGTAAATTCTAAAGGAAATACGTCAACTTGGTGTTGGTTCTCCCGTTCGACAGAAAAGAATGTGGGACCCATGAACCAGTGTAAAACTTTTGTGAGTCCATCCTTTCTGTTTGGTGTAGCTGAAAGTCCGTATACGTGTTTAGGACACAATTTAAATAGTGATTGTGAGAAAACTTTGGCACATATATGGTGTGCTTCGTCGACGATGAGAGTTCCTATACTATCAAAATCTTCGAATGAATATTCTTTTAGAGAAAGAGATTGGAGCATGGCGATGACAAAATCACAGTGTACTTCTTTCTTATTTTGTTGAACTATACCTATGGTAGCTCCCGGACAAAATTGTTGTATACGTTCTTTCCACTGATTCGCTAAAAATTCCTTATGAACGACAATCATGGTTCGTAATCCCAGTTTACACGCTATGGCCAGGGATACGGTCGTCTTCCCGAAGCCGCAAGGCAATGAAAGAATTCCGTGACCAGCTTCGATAGCTTTTCTGAGCGCTTCATTTTGGTGTGTTTCGTCTCGCAATTTTCCTTTAAACGTGACATTTATCTTAGATGGTTCTGGCCTTGTATCTTTAGTCTCTTTTCCAAACTTTTCCTCTGCATAAAATCGCGGTACGCATAATCCAGATTTTGCTTTCCTAAACACTTTAAAAGGTGGAGGTGCAACACCAAAATCTGCATTAACGATTGGGCGAACCGTGAGTTCTTTTTTAATTTCAGTGAGATCTGGAACTATATACCCAGTTCTCGTGAGACTCATTCATTTATTTCATTTTTTAACTTTATATACGATAACTTCCAAGTATATCCACTATAGTCTTCATATGTCCACTTACCCATGAAGGACACATCAATTTCAACATCGTCCCCCTTTTTTAAACTTTGGACGGGAACACCTTCGAATCGACACATGACTCGATTATATCTAAATGGAACTTTAATCGTGAGTACATGACCTTCGAGTGGATCTTCAACATGTTTTGTTACGAGGTTATGTCTGTGATGAGAAAACCATACACGTTTCATGTCATGGTCGTTTAGAAGAACGCGTATATATTTTTTGTTATTATGTTCATACATGGGAGTAAATATTGATACTTCGAATTTCATTTATAATATAATAATTTTAAAACTTTATTTAGGTTTCCACTTAAGAAAACTTGGTACTAAAAGTAAAGCTCCGAGTAAAATTATAATGTCGATCATAAAAACTTTCTTTTTAATTTCTGGACACCAGTTCTTAAAATCTTTTATTTGTTTAGATTCTTGAGGTTTGGCCCAATGATAAAACATGGCGAGATACGTGGGTCCCATGTTCCTCCTACAATCGTAGTGATGATCATAATACGCTAACATGATGTACGGGAAATACAAAAGTGCGAGTAATATCCATTTGTTATTTTTTGGAAGATACCAATATCCACCCGCCAATGCGAACGTAAACCATATACATTTCCAGTTTACGACGGGTTTTGCGTCATAACATTCTTCTTTGTTCTCGGTATCCATATAAAACACATCGAGAAAAAAATATAAGTTAGAGAGATAAAATTATTCGTATGTATTAAGATGGCACTATGCTTGGGAATAAATGTGCCGAGTACAACTTCCAGGAAAGTGAAAACGTGGAAGTTTGCGAGTAAGTTTTTATGGAAAAATGCGACTGTACAAAATAAATCAGAGCTTGGTAGATGGGTGAAGCAAGAACTTCTCGATCTCGGACCAACATTTGTAAAATTAGGACAAATCGCTTCGACGAGAGCGGACCTGTATCCACCAGAGTTTACAAAAGAACTGGAATCCCTGCAAGATGATGTTCCTCCCGTGGAAATTGACATAGATGTAAAATATGATATTTTTAAAGAATTTGACCCTGTACCATTTAAATCCGCGAGTATAGGCCAGGTCCATATGGCCGTACTCCAAAACGGTCAAAAAGTTGTTGTAAAAGTAAAACGTCCGGGAATTTTGAACATCATGAAGGAGGATACAAATACTATACGGGGTATAGTACATTTTTTAGAGCGTGTTGGTATCGACACGGGGAATAGTTCTGGTTCAGTTCTAGATGAGTCTATAGAATATTTACTGGGAGAGGCAGATTATAAACAGGAGATTAATAATGCTATAAAATTTCGGAAAAGTATGAAAGATGTCGACTGGGTGAAGGTTCCGAAAGTGTATAAAAAGTATTCAAACGATGAAATGATCGTCATGGAATATGTACCATCAGTGAAACTAACTGAGATTACCGACAAAAAGGTAAATAAGAAGAAGATATGTGAAGCCTTGATAAATGCGTACGTCATCCAAACCATGGATAATGGTTTATTTCACGCCGATCCACACCCGGGAAACCTGGGATTCTCACCGAAAGGGAAGCTTGTATTTTATGATTTTGGATTGCTCGTACCATTGTCAGAAGAATTAAGGGATGGATTCACAAAACTTTTTGGATTTATTATCACTCGCGATACCGCTGGTATAGTAGATACATTGGTTAAATTGGGTGTTATTGTTCCGACTTCTACTGATATTTCGGACATTGAATTATTTTTTGAAAATATCTTAGGGTATTTAGAGACCCTAGATGGTTCTGGGATCGTGAATGATGATCTCGCCGCACAACTCGCGATTGAAAAACCATTCGTGGTACCGAGTAGTTTCGTGTACCTCGCAAAAGCCTTTTCGACTATAGAAGGTATATGTCTGAAACTAGATCCAGACTTTAACTATTTCACGTATTTGGAGCCCTTGATTCAACAGCAGATAATAGAATCCGTTGATGTTGGTGATATATTCATGAAGACGACGGAGATTCCTGGGACGATAGGTAAAATAAGTACGGCTGTATCTGGGCTTCAAAAATCAAGGGGGTCTATGAAACGTACTATGATCAAAACGAGACAGGAAATTAAGATCGTCCAATACAGCGTGGTGTGCGCTCTGTTGGCTGAGAAATTTGGGGACAACCCACCTTTAGCTATGTTTTTTGTTTTCTGTACCTTATGGTTTACTTTTCGTAAAAATCAATAGATTTTTTACCATTCTTCTTGGGCTTATCGGCTTTTTTAATCAGCTTGTTATGTTCCTCGAGGTATCCCTTCATACGATTCTGTTCATCACGGAAAATATCAGAGACCTTCTCTTTGATCTTGTCCACGTCGGTATTACGTTCCTTTTGGATCTTCTTACTAAGCCTCTTGAACCCCTTATTTTTCTTGTCAGCGGCGAATACGGTCATTGTATTTGTTATGGCGAGCATTTACTTTGTATCGACATTTAAATTTAAACGTTTTAACTTTTCTTCAAATTCCCTGCGCTCCCCGGGAGATTTGATGATCTCTCCGTGGTTGAGAGCCCTGATTTCTGGACCAGTTAATTGAATTGCGTCTACCCTGAAATCCATGAACGCTTTCATCGTGATAGGAACGAGTGGTTCTACGAGATCATACATAGCTTTACCGTATTCCTGTATCTCCTTCTGGGCGTGGGAATCCATTCGTAGGTGAAGATAATGCATGAGATTATGAAGGTTAATCTTCCAATAGAACTCCGTATACGTCGATTGTGGAAGATTTCCCCTGGCCTGCTCCCTACAAACGCCTTCTTCGAGTAATTTTTCGTAGATATCAAACGAATTTTCGAGATGTTGAGACCCCGCATCGGATAGTTCGGACGCTACACTAATTTCACCTTCTGATCCCTGATGATTGACCTCAGATTGTCCTCGCATGGTATCTGGATTGTAATACTCTTTGGGAACGATCGAATATCGGGCTGACATTTCATTTACACTCGCGGTACGATGGCGAAGATGTTGGCGTGCGATGTAAATGGGCATCTTAATGTGAAACTTAAACTCTACCATCTCGAAAGGTGTCGTGTGCCAGTGTCGCATCAGATATCTAATTAGCCCAGTATCTCCACGAGAAGTCTTCGTTCCATCTCCATAAGATACCCGGGCTGCCTGAACAATTGAGTTGTCGAGGTTTTCTCTGGGCATAGTGTCGACGAGTCGTACGAATCCATGGTCGAGTACGTTTACTTGCATTTTGAATTATCAAAGGGTCATTTCTTTAATCAGGTCATCTATGCATCTATAATACCTTTTGAGATCTTTCATGAATCTTTTATTATTCTCTAGACATTCACATTCGGGACTATTTTTATATATGTACGCGAGGTTACATTTGGAATATTTAGTACGCTTTTGATTTTCATTAGGTTTTCTAGGAACAAGTTTCTTCACGATCTTTTCCTTTTTCTTGGGCTCTACCCGCTTCGTGAAACTTATAGCTTGCATGACAGTATCAGCTAAATCGTCCTTCTTCTTAGACTTCATGAAGGTTTCTATCCAATGTTTATTCGTATCATCCCCACGTAAAAATGCTTCACATCTTTCTATGGATACCTTTTTACGTTTCATATATTGCGCTTTTCCCGGACCCACTACATCTGGAATTTTAAACTTCGCATCGTATATGATCGTCTCAGATTTTGGAGCTTTTATGACAAAATATGCGTGTAAAAAGTGTTCCACCATTTTCATTTTTTTATTACGATCGGGTTGCTTCTCTATCAAAATGATATCTGATTCGAGAACCCAAGGTCTTTCATCTAAATGCTTTCTTAATGAAACATATACACCATCTTTATGCTCGGGAGGTATTCCGGAAACGTCCCAATTTACGACTAGGTTAGATGTTTCATTAAATTGGCACATAGCCAAATTTCTGATTCCCACGTCTATACTCAGAATCATATACATAAAGAATGGAAATTCTTTAAGCTATGAAGAGTAAAGTGAGAATATCATGATTAAAAAGGCAATTATTATGACTGCTAATATAGCTACTATAACGGACGTTATTAGGTTTTCATCTACATCCGGGAACCATTTTTTCCACCAAGGTTCTTCGTCATCATCTCCATCACCGTCACCGTCACCCTCTTGATCTTTATATTTATTGAAACACGCGGCTGTGCAATGTTCATAACAATCATCATTTCCTTCTTGACAAAATGGTTGATCTTCGGGAAATTCAGCGTTTGGAAATTCTGCTCGAAGACTGCTCATTGTCGTGTATTTTAATTCACCCTTGTTTATTTTACCGTGGAAATAATCTGAATAATTATGCGGAAGACATGCAGTTACACATCCCTTTCTTTCCTCACTTGCGTTCGCGTCAGCACTTTTATCCATCATTAACCCACCTATTAAGGCTGCCAATCCTATCAACCCTAACGCTTTTTCTATAGCGTCCATTCTTTTTTTCTTTATTTTTTCATAATCGGATTCTATTTTTTTTGAATTTACTTCTCCGAGTGTTTTTCTATTATTTAAAGCATTTTCAGCACTTCTAGCTCTATTATTTATTGTAGTTTTTTTTATACTCATTTCATCAATTTTTGAAGCCACGTTATCTGATAATGTTAATGTGTCGCCAGAAATTTTGTCTGAAGAAGTTTTTATATCTGTTCCAGAATCAACATTTGCGTTAACGTTAGTTTTGTTTTGTTTTATTTTGTTAAAACTTGTATTCGTTAGTTTGTAATTTCCATCTGGCAATTGAAAAGTACCATCTATCATTTTTTTAGAATTTCCCGGAATTTCTGTACCATCAGGCAGTTTAAATTTTCCATTAGAAAGTAGCTGAGTGCCAGTAGGTAAGTCAAACCCTTTCCCAGTTTCTGTTGCGTCTATTCTATAAATATCAGGGTTTGAAGAAATTTTATACCCTCCCGATGTTAACACTTCAGATCCGTCTCCTAAACGAGTGATACCTTCGTATTTATATTCATTTCTGTTTTTAGCAACATTAAAAGATAATTCACCTAATCTAATTCGTGTATCATTTATACCTTTTAAATAGTATATATTATCAGCATCCAAAAATAACCCTGGTCTAATTCTAGTTAATGTTGACCACCAGCTCATGGTATTATTATATTACTTATAAAATAATGAGAGTTAAACTTGTAAAAAGTTTGCACCCTGAAAAAAAGTTTACTGCTATTTTTCAGGATGAATCAAAGGTTCATTTTGGTGGAAAGGGGTATTCTGATTATACCATTCATAAAGATCCTTCTCGCATGCGAAGGTATTTAGCTCGTCATGGAAGAATGGGGGAAATTTGGTCTAAGCGAGGAATCAAAACGGCTGGATTTTGGTCTCGTTGGTTGTTATGGAGTGAACCATCTTTAGAGAAGGCTAAAAAATTAATATCTAAAAAATTTGGAGTTGTATTTATTGGTTAGAATACGAATTAACTAAGTTATTTAGCTCTGTCTGGTCATCTTTCATCGATGCTATGTAATCATTTACATTGTCGCGTTCACTTTGTATTTCTTTTAAATAATTAATTATATCATTATTAGCTGCGAGTCCTACCTGATAATACGTTTGTGTCAATTCTTTAGCATCGATAATAATTTCATTAAATCTATCTAATTCTGTTAATGGTAATGGCGTATCTAGATCAAAAGCGGTTTCATATGTTTCGTTAATAAGATTATAAAGGGAATTTATGTTGTAATTTACGCTATCAATTACATCTTCTTTATTTTGAACGTTGTTGTAATACGTTTCCAATAGTGATATAGATTGTTCTGCACCTTGATAGTTAGCAACAACTCTCTGCTCCAATTTATAAGCTTCGAGCTCTACGGCGTTCATTTATATAACACGAGTTAAAAAAAATTGTCGGTTCTGTACAATTTAGCTTGGAAGTTTGAGTCGTTGCCCATGACACTTATGCTCTCGTTTCCGTAGAGTTCTCCACAACCTATATCATCCATACAATCTCTTTCGTTGTGTGTAACCGCTAGAGGATATATTTGATCCCCAGATGTAGCGGTATAATAGTGGTACCTGTCGCGTCTACCTCGAACCTCTTTTCCGTATAAAGGGAGTGTTTCGTTATTATCACCTAGTAGAACGCCCATTTGCTGCACGTGTCCGGGTTTGTACTTTTTAATAGGTGGATTCCTGAATTCGGGTTCCATGACGACTTCCCTGGGTGCTATCGTTTCTACAGGAACGGGAACTTGAACGATATTTTCTTTAGGGTACATCAGAAGATACATGACAGCCGCGAGAAGTGCTATTATAATGAACGTCGCGACTTGAGGATTAAGCTTCTTTTTCATTTATAGTAGTCCCAGAAATTTATCGAACTTATAGTATGGATAAGAAAAAGTCTACTAAAGTTGCCCCATTTTGGCATCCTCAGCAAGAAGTTATCCTGAAAACATGGGGTGAGGCGTCCGCCTGTTATAGATACATGCACAATCATGCGTATTTAGTCTTCAAAAAACAGAGTATGAGATTTACATTACCAGTTATTGTTCTTTCGACGATAACGGGAACTGCGAATTTTGCACAGAATTCGTTTCCAGAAAACATGAGAGGTGCGGTTCCATCTGTGATCGGTGCGATGAATCTTATAGCAGGAATCATAGCCACCATAATGCAATTTTTGAAAATAAACGAAATGATGGAAGGATGCCGAGTTGCGTCACTCCAATACGGTAAACTTTCCCGCACTATTCGATTAGAGTTATCTCTCCCTGTAGAGGAACGTTCTATAGACGGGACGACTATGATAGAAACATGTCGCGCAGAATATGACCGACTCATAGAACAATCTCCACCTCTACCATATTTCATCATCCAAGCGTTTGAAAAACAATTTCCTGAAGATTCGGAATTCTTTAAACCCGAAATATTACACATTCAACCCATAGAAACCTTCATGAGCGAATCTGAGATGCGTCATGAATTGGGTAAGGAGATAGAAGGTATCCGTCGTGTAAAAAACAAAGAATTAGAGAATATCAAAGTTGTAGCAGATATACCCGATG
>Ga0213868_10002477_pt1 | contig 17697 bp, 20 predicted proteins | sample PICome_9_FD_160087 | JGI IMG/M metagenome (GOLD analysis project Ga0213868, IMG submission 160087) | Coastal seawater microbial communities near Pivers Island, North Carolina, United States - PICO127 | ecosystem: Environmental > Aquatic > Marine > Coastal | place: USA: North Carolina...
AAGAAGATCAACCTATTAAATCTATAGAAACTTTAGAAAAAACTCTGCAACGCCTTCTTAACGAAAGAGAAACGCTTGGTGCTGTCAATCTCAGAGCAGAAGATGAAATGAATGAAATGCTAAATAAAATTGAAGTTATGTCCAAAGAAAGAGTTGATCTAGAGGAAGCTATTGCAAAGCTCAGAAGTGGTATTTTTGAACTTAATAAAGAAGGAAGACAACGATTGAAAGAAAGTTTTGAAGAAGTTAATGAAAATTTTAAACAACTGTTTCAAAAATTGTTTGGTGGTGGCAATGCTGAGTTAAGATTAGTTGGAAATGAAGATCCTCTTCAAGCTGGCCTTGAAGTTTTAGCCAGTCCGCCAGGAAAAAAGATGCAACTTCTTTCTTTATTATCCGGTGGTGAACAAGCTTTAACTGCAATTTCATTGATTTTTTCAGTTTTTTTGTGTAACCCAGCTCCAATTTGTATTTTAGATGAAGTTGACGCACCACTTGATGACACTAATGTAGGAAGATTTTGTGATTTGTTGAATCAAATTGTTGATGAAACTAATACATACTTTATGGTTATAACTCATCATAGGCTTACTATGGCAAAAATGGATAGGCTTTTTGGAGTTACTATGGAGCAAAAAGGAATTAGCAAATTAGTATCAGTTGATTTAGAACAAGCTTCTAGAATAAGGGATATAGCTTAAAGAAAATGATTTTTTATAAAGTAAACTCTTGACTTATTCGCTAGCTCAAAATAGTTTAAGCACGCTTATAACTTGTATGTGAGAGTATAATTTGAGCTTACTTAATAATAATGATAAATTATCAGATAGAATAAATGCTGCTATAGCAAAAAAGGAAAATAAAAACGAAAACAAAGAAAATAACCAAAATTTATTAAATACTTTTTCCAGAGTTGCTACAGAATTATTAGCAGGTTTGTTAATAGGTGGATGTATAGGATGGACCTTAGATAGCTGGTTAGATACTAATCCCTGGTTCTTAATACTTTTTTTCCTACTAGGTGGCGCTGCAGGAATTCTGAATTTGTGGAGAGTTGTAAGTGGTAAGGGTTTAAAAATTGGTTACTTTTAGTTATTAATCAAAGAAGTTTAAAATGAATTCACCAGTAGAACAATTTACAATTAAAACACTTTTTGAGTTAAATCTCATGGGTGTTGATATATCTTTTACCAACGCTTCTCTATTTATGATGCTTTCTATTATAGGTTCAGCTGGATTCCTATATTTTGGTGCTAGAAAACAGTCCTTAGTTCCTAATAGATTTCAAGCCCTTGTAGAAATGTCTTATGAGTTTGTAGCTAATATGGTTAAAGAAAATGCTGGAAAAGGAAGTCAGGCTTATTTTCCTTTTATATTTACTCTTTTTATGTTTATTTTGTTTGGTAACTTATTGGGTATGATTCCATATAGTTATACTTTTACATCTCAAATAGCAGTAACTTTTACACTTGCTGCAATAATATTCTTAGGTGTCACCATAATTGCTTTATTTAAACATGGATTTAAATTTTTTACTTATTTTTTTCCATCAGGTGTGCCAATTGGATTGGCTCCTCTATTAATCCCAATTGAAATCATATCTTATTTTATTCGTCCAATAAGTCTGTCCGTTAGGCTGTTTGCTAATATGCTTGCCGGTCACACAATGATGAAAGTGTTTGCTGGTTTAATAATAATGATGGGATCGGCGAGTGGAATATTAAAAGTTGGAGCCATTCTGCCTTTAATGGCGGTAATAGGATTAACAGGACTTGAATTCCTTGTGGCTGCTTTACAAGCATACGTTTTTAGTATCTTAACGTGTATGTATCTCCATGATGCATTACACTTACATTAATTCATAACTAAAATTATATCAATCAACGAAAGGAAATAAAAATGGAAATGGATGCCGCAAAATTAATAGGAGCAGGATTAGCTGTTATTGCGTTAGCTGGAGTTGGAGTAGGAATTGGAAATATTTTTGCATCATTAGTTACAGCTGTTGGTAGAAACCCTGCAGCAAAGAATGAAGTTTTTGGAATAGCAATCTTAGGTTTTGCATTAACAGAAGCTGTTGCATTGTTTGCTTTAGTTATAGCTTTACTTCTTCTTTTCACATTCTAAAATTAATTTAACTCTTTACCTGCAGGATAATCACTGCAGGTAAAAATTTTAAAGATTATTAAATGTCATACTTTATAAAGTTATTTTTTTATTTTACTTTAATGAGTTCAAGTATTGTTCATGCAAGTGATACAAAGGCTGGACTTCCTCAATTAGATTTAAGTACATATCCATCCCTTATGTTTTGGGCAGTGATATCTTTAATTATTGGGTACTTTTTGATGAGCTTCTTGGTTACGCCTAATATCAAATCAATATTAAATTTAAGAGAAACTAATATACAAAATGACTTAGTTAAGGCAAAAGCGTCTACTCAAGAAAATGAGAAGATTAAACAAGAAATAATAGATCATCAAAAAGATATTAAATTTAGATCACAAAAGCTTATTAATGAAGCTTTGTCTGATTCTAAGTTATCTATAGAAAAAACAGAACATGACATTGCTAAAAAAATTAACTCAAAAATATCTAAGGCCGACAAAAATATTCAAGAATTACAGAAAGATATAATTTCTGACATTGTAAATAGTGCTGATGAAATAATTATTGAAATAGTTAAAAAATTTACAAATATCAATCATGATAAAGCTAATCTCAAACAAGTTGTAAAAGCCGCATCTAAAAACATATTAACGGAGAAATAAAAATGTATTTTGATGAAACAGCATGGGTTGCTATAGCTTTTGTAATCTTTATAGCATTGGTATGGAGAAAAGCCAGTAGAGCAATTACAGGAATTTTAGATAGTAGATCACTATTAATTGAAAATGAATTAAAAGAAGCTAAATCACTTAAAGAAGAAGCACTAGAAGAATTAAGAAAATCTTTACAGTCTCAAAAAAATATTTCTAATGAAGCCGAACAAATCATTAAGGATGCACAAGATGCTGCCAAAAAAATTCGAGAAGATGCTAATGTTAGTTGTTCAGAAATAATTAAACGAAGGGAAGAGCAGGCTAAGCAAAAAATAATGGCATTAGAAACAGAGGCTGTAAATAATATTAAAAAGATAACAGGGTCTATAATTATAGAATCTTCTAAAGTTTTTATAGAATCTAATTTGGATAAAAAAGAAAATAATAATATTATTAGTAAATCTTCAAATCAAATAAAATCATCTTTTTTAAACTAATATTATTTGATTCCTAGAAAAACTTCTCCATCCCTTGGGACGTCTAGATTAAGCTCAGTTTTTCTGTCAACGGTTTTGCTTCCTAATAATAAAAATTGTGAATATGATAGTTCATCGCGATCGTACTCATTAAAGTCTTTATCAACAGACACAATTGATAACTTAAGGGGAACATAATCATCTATGGTTATGTCTTTTCTAATAGCCCTTATGTTTACAGAAACACTCATCTCAATATGTTGGGAAGCCTTCGAACAGTATGTTGTAATTCCTCTAATTCCAATATAAACGGGTGACTGGTTCTCAGACTTAGCTATTATTTCAGCAGCACTTTTAGGTGAAGTTAATTTTGGACAATCTACAACTTCCTGCTTAAATGTTGAACAACCTGAAAACATTAATAAAAAAGGAAAAATAAAACGATTCATCAAAATAATTACCCCTATATATATAAAAAAGTCAAAACGTCATTAATCTCTATTGACGTATACAATGTAATACATCAAAAGTTATGTATGAAGAAACAAAATATAAATTTATATTTAGCATCTCCAAGAGGTTTTTGTGCTGGTGTTGACAGAGCTGTAAAAATTGTTGAGGAAACAATTAAAAAATTTGGTTCACCCGTCTATGTAAGACACGAAATAGTTCATAATAAGGACGTGGTTAACTCTTTGGCTAAAATAGGAGCTGTATTTGTTGAAGAGGTTAATGAAGCTCCAGTTGATAGACCAATAATATTTTCAGCCCACGGCGTTGCAAAATCTGTTATTAATGAGGCTAATCAAAGAAAAATGATATCTATTGATGCAACATGTCCTTTAGTTACTAAAGTACACAATGAAACGGTAAGACACTACAATCTTGGAAGACATATTTTACTAGTTGGTCATAAAAATCATCCTGAAGTTACTGGCACAATGGGACAAGTGCCAAAGGAATTTGTTACTTTAATTGAGACAGAAGAAGACGCGCTTAATGTTAAAGTATCAGAAACCCAAAAAATAGCCTATGCAACACAAACAACACTTTCGTTGGATGACACGGCAACAATTCTTAAAATTTTAAAATCAAGATTTCCAGATATTAAGGGACCTAACTCTGAAGATATTTGTTACGCTACTACTAATAGGCAAACTGCTGTTAAATCTATGGCTAAACTTTGTGATATAATTTTAGTAATTGGTGCAAAAAACTCATCTAATTCTTTGCGATTAGTTGAAGTAGCTATAGCTCACGGTGTTAAAGTAGCTAAACTCATACCAGACATAGAGACATTAGAAGAGTTTCTCAATACTTTTGAAGCCCATACTACGCCAAATATAGGTTTAACAGCAGGAGCATCAGCTCCAGAAACATTAGTTCAAGTGTTAATATCAAAGCTAAAGAAAAACTTTGAAGTTAATCTCTTAGATCATGAAGTGACAAAAGAAAATGTAAAATTCAATTTACCTAAAATGTTAAGATAAAGTAACTAGGATTTAAAATTGGCTGTTTATACTAAATTAAATGAAGAACAAATAATTGATTTTCTAAAATTATATAACATTGGAACATTAATTCATTTTAATGGAATAACTGAGGGAATTGAAAATAGTAATTTTTATTTAGAAACTTCAAAAGGTAAGTATATTCTTACAATTTTTGAAAAAAGAGTTGATCAACAAGATATTCCTTTTTTTATAAATATTATGAAATATTTAAGTAGTCGAGAGTTTCTTTGTCCAAACCCTATTATGGATATTCAGGAAAACTATCTCCAACATTTACAAAATAAACCGGCTATTATAGTGAGTTTTCTTAATGGGAAATCTAAAACGATAGTAACAAAAGAAGACTGTTTCAACGTAGGTTCTTATATGGCCTCTATGCATATTAAAAGTAATAACTTCCAAGGAAGAAGAAAAAATTCACTTTCAATATCAGGCTGGGATGAGTTAATAAAAAATTGTAGTGAGACCATACCTACTAGTACTTTAAATAAGATAGAACCTAATATATTAGAAGAAATACAAGATTCATTTAACTTCTGTAAAAAATATTGGCCTAATGCATTACCTCAAGGCTTTATCCATGCAGACTTGTTCCCAGATAATATTTTTTTTGATGATAATAAAATATCTGGTGTTATAGATTTTTATTTTTCCTGTAATGATATCCTTGCTTATGACCTTGCTATAGCTGTAAACGCTTGGTGCTTTGAAGATAATCAAACATTTAATAATAAAAAATTTGATAAATTAATTAAAGGTTATTGTTCTTTAAGAAACTTAAGTACAAAAGAACTATTTTATTTGCCACTCCTTTGTCAGGCAGCTGCAATGAGGTTCTTACTAACAAGGTTATACGATTGGGTTCATACTCCTAAAAGTGCTTCTGTCGTTCCTAAAAATCCAAACGAGTACATAATAAAGTTAAGACACCATAAACAGCTTGTAATTAATCAAAATTATGATGAGAGCCTAAAATGAATAATAAATTACAGATTTATACTGATGGTGCTTGTTCTGGTAACCCTGGAATAGGTGGATGGGGAGCTGTTTTAATAAATCGAAATACCGGTGAAGAAAAATATTTGTCTGGTGCAGAAAACGTAACCACAAATAATAAGATGGAACTAACTGCTACAATAGAATCTCTTAAATCAATTAATAAACCAAGTGAAATTGAATTATACACAGATTCACAATATGTAAAGAATGGTATTAATATATGGATAATTAATTGGAAAAATAATGGATGGAAAACTGCCAATAAAAAGCCTGTAGCAAACAAAGAACTATGGATTGAACTAGATAAAATAGTTCAATTCCATAATGTACAATGGTTTTGGGTTAAAGGACACTCAGGTAATCATTATAATGAAATTGCAGACCAACTTGCTGTAAAAGCTATGAATATTTAAATTATAAGATAAAAAGATTATTATAAATTACTAAGTACATTTTCAGCAGATGAAACTTCAAAGGCTCCAACTTCCTCTACAAAAAGGTGAGTGATAATATTACCATCAACTATCATTGCAAATCTTTTTGACCTATGCCCCATAACTTTACCAAAGTCCATGTCTAAACCTAGAGATACAGCAACAGAACAATCAGAGTCTGATAACATGTCTATTTTATTATCAACGCCGCTGGCTTCTCCCCAAGCGTACATCACATGAGGGTCATTTACGGCCATGCATGCAATATTTGAGATACCCTTATCAATAAATGAACTAACTTTATTAATAAAGCCAGGTAAATGTTTAGCTGAACAAGTAGGCGTAAACGCTCCTGGCAATGCAAACAAAACAACCTTTTTATTTGCAAAATATTCATCTGTAGTAATTTCTTTTATACCATCACTACCTTTTACTCTAAATACACCTTCAGGAAATTTATCTCCAATTTTAATCGACATTTTATGACCCCTTATAGTTTTAATATAATTAAACTATTTACAAAAATTTTAAAATAAGTTTATTTAGCAATCTCAATATATTCTCTTATTATTTTTAAACTCAAAAGTTCAGGTAAAATTCTTCCATTACTTATTGATGGCCCATACATTTTATTAAATGGAATACCAAATCGACCATTAGTTACTAGAAATTTTTTTATATGTTCATTCGGCTTTGTCCAATCTAAACGGAGAGTAATAACATTATTTTCTATAAATAATTGATTTACTCGTTCTGTATCTAAAACTAAACTTTTATTAACCAAACATGTTAAACACCAATCAGCCGTAACATCTACAAAGACAATATTTCCTTTTTTTACTAATTCGTCTGGTAAATTGAAATTATTATCTATATCCCAATTAATTATTAATTCATTATCACTATAATTTTTAGAATTTTTATTTGTGTTACTATTCAATTCTACAAAAATGCTAATAAGCCATACAGTAGTTAACAAAAGCAACAAACCCATTATTTTTTTAAATATAATTAACCAATTACCAGGTTTTGGAATAAATGAGATTATTTTTGGAAATACCAATATTAATATGAGCGGGGTTGATAAGCCTATTCCCATAATCAAAAGAATTGTATAAATTTGTGCAGCATTTCCTGATAAAGCAAACCCTATTGCTGTTCCAACAAGAGGCGCTGTGCAAGGAGTTGCTAAAAGAGTTAAAGACATACCCGTTAAAAAATCTCCTATAAAACCTTCTTTTCTATAAGATAGAACAGTTAAAATTTTTGACGGTATAAAGTATTGAAAAACACCAAATAAATTTAATGAAAAAAACAATGTTAGTATAATCATAAAAAAAATGAAATACGGATTTTGGAATTGTATTCCCCAACCAATCAGATTGCCTGCAGTTTTAATTAGATGAGCAGTTATCGCAAACAGTAAAAAAGTCGTTAATATTCCTAATATATTAAAAAATATTTTATTCGTATAAATATTTTTTTTTATAGTTCTATAACTAACTAACTGAACCATTTTTAGAGATAGTATAGGCAAGACACATGGCATAAAATTTAAAATTATACCGCCTAAGAATGCAATCACAATTATTTCAAAACCTAAATATGAATTTGAATTTGAATTATTTTTATAATCTAGATTGTTATTTTTTAATTTTATAGAATTTGTAATTATAGTTTCATAACTAATATCGTTTGTTAAAAATGTTAATTTTATATATTTTTTTAGAAAATCTGCATTAATCGTATTAATATCTATGATTACTTCTAAAGTTTTATTTCTTGATGAATAAATTGGTTTTTGATAAATATTACCTTCGATATCTTCAACAATAATATCAGTAGGTTTGATGTTAAGATCATTAAGAAAACTTAATTTGAGTTTATTATTTTCAACAACGGTTGACATAAGTTTTAACTGATTATTTTTTAGAAGTTTTGGAACTGTTGAATTATACAACAAAATTTTTTCTAAACTTGATGAAATATTATTAGAATAATTTATGTTTGATAAATTAAATTTATGATTAACTGGAACACAAATTTCAGAACATACTTGAGCATTTAATTCTAATATACCTGATATACTATTAGAATTATCTAATGACTTAATTATCAAAGGAAAAATCACTTCCTCATCATAACCAAAAGTTTCTATATCGTAAAAATTAAACCTTTTAGGAGATGGAAACAACAAATCAGCAGATTTAATGTTATTAGTACTTTGAGTATTTATTTCAGGAGGGAGCCCTGCATCACCAGGATTTCTCCAATATATTTTCCATTTGGGAGATAATGTTACTTTTAAACCTAATAATATTTTTGAAGGTTCTTGCTCGTATTTTTTTCCAAACAAAAGATCAAATTGAACAAAATTATAATTTTCATTATTTTCAAAAAATTTATTTGGCAATAGAACATTAGAAAAACAAACACCCAAATTTACAATATAAAAAAATATAAAACTTAGAAAAATGATTACTGTTTTTTTAAAATTCAAATTAATTACATGATTGTACATTATTTCTTTTCGGATATTATTTAAATATAATTAACTTATTGGAATAACATATATGGATCAAGAGTTCTTAGGTAAACTTTTAATTGCTTCTCCAGGCTTAGAAGATATAAGGTTTCGTAACGCAGTTATTTTAATCTGTGAACATTCCAACGACGCGACTATGGGCTTAATATTAAATAAACCTCTTTATAATTTCGATACACAACAACTTTTAAAAAAAATGAAAATAAATGGTAAATCCGATATTAAGACTGAAACAACTTTCTTTGGTGGCCCCGTACATATTAATCAAGGATTTATAATACATTCCAATGAAAAAAAGTATAAAACATCTGAAACAATCTTAGAAGAAGTTTGTATAACCACTTCAGAAGATATTTTGAAAGACGTTTCAAATGGTTTATCTCCCGTAGACACAAGGATATTCCTTGGTTGTGCAGTTTGGGATCAAGGACAACTTAATAATGAAATATTACAAAATTCATGGATAATCACAAATTCAAACAAAAATTTAATATTTTATAAAGATACAAAAACATCTTTATGGAATAAATCACTTATTGATATAGGTATAGATCCCAATAAATTAGTAAATTTTTCAGGAAAAGCCTGATTGTTTCTATTGTAATAAAGACATAATATCTAGATTTTCATAAGATGAAGCATTAGGACCTATTACTGATAAAACAGGTTCTGCTGAACTAAATAATCTATCAATTACATTTTGAATTGAACTTATAGATATATTGTCTATTTCTTCTAAAACTTCTTTAGCTGTTATTAATTTCCTAAAATTAATCATACTTTTAGCTAAATATTCAGCCCTTGAGCTATTACTTTCTTGACCCATTATGAACCCAGAACGCATTTGAGCTTTTGCTCTGAGAAGCTCAGACTCAGTAATAGAATTCTTGATTTTTTTCAATTCATTTAAGCTTGCATCTAATAAATTATTTCCATCTTCAGGTGAAGTTCCTGCGTAAAAACCAAACACACCTGATGAAATTTGCATCTGAGTAAAAGCAAAGATTGAATAACATAGTCCCCTTTTTTCTCTTATCTCTTGAAATAGCCTTGAGGACATTCCACCACCAAGAATAATTGCTAATGCTCGAAGTGAGTACCTATCAACATCTATATTATTTAAACCTTCAATACCTAAAACTAATTGAGTTTGTTCTAATTCTCTATCCTCACCACAAAATCCTGTCTTCCAATCAGCTTTGATTTTAGTATGTTGATAATTATGTTTGATACCCGAAAATTTCTCTTCAACATTTTTATAAAGCCATTCTGATTTAACATTGCCAGAAGCAACTACTACCATATTTTCAGGGGCATAATGCTTAGTAAAAAATGATGCAAGGTCAGATTGTTTGAAATTACTTACCGTTTCTTTTGTTCCTAATATAGGTCGCCCAATAGATTGATCTTTAAAAGCAGTTGAAGTAAAATTTTCAAATACCCTATCGTCTGGAGCGTCAAAAGATTGTCCAATTTCTGATATTATAACACCTCTTTCTCGTTCTATTTCATCTTTGGGTAATGTTGAGTTTTTTATTATGTCTGATAAAATATCAACACCTAATTTTGTGTTTTCATGAAGTACCTTTAAATAGTAAGCTGTTACTTCTTTACTTGTATAAGCATTTATATCACCACCTACGTCTTCTATCTCTCTAGCTATTGTTTCTGCATTTCTATTTTTAGTACCTTTAAAAGCCATATGTTCTAACATATGAGCAATCCCACATTGATCTAAAGTTTCTTTTGAACTTCCAGCTCCAACCCACACACCAATAGAAGTACTTTTAATATCAATTGGATCTGTAATCACTGTTAATCCAGTATCTAGAATTTTGTAATTTGCGTTCATATTAGTCTCACATTAGATTTAATAAAATGTTGAACGTCTAAGACGCTTGGATCTATAATTTGAAATTTTTCCTCACTTGACATCATAAATTTCAGGTGAGGTGGAAGTTCTGGTAGAATGTTATTAGCTTTGCTTATTATATCTGGAAACTTAGCAGGATGCGCACAAGCGAGCGAAACTAACGGCATATCATGATTTATTATTTTATCATTTAAAGCCTTCTGAGCAGCCCCATAACCTACTGCACTATGCGGATCTAAAATATAATTGTAATTTGTGTATGCTTTTTTAATTATATCTAAGGTTTCATCGTTTGACACCATGTAAGCTGAAAATAAATTACTTACTTTTGACATTTCATTTTGTGAAATTTGAAAACTACCAGTCTTTTTGAACGTGTCCATTTGCTCTTTAACTCGAAGTGGATCTCTATCACATATTTCAAATAATAATCTTTCAAAATTGCTAGACACTTGAATATCCATACTTGGACTAAATGAAGGAACTACATTCTTTCTTTCCATTATACCATTGTTAAAAAACCTTGTTAATATATCGTTTTGGTTTGATCCACATATTAATTTTGAAACTGGAAGGCCTATTTTTTTAGCCATCCAGCCAGCTAATATGTTTCCAAAATTACCTGTAGGAACTGAAAAAGCAATTTCTTGATCTGGAGCTCCAACTTTTAACCCTGAATAAAAATAATAAACTATTTGAGGCAAAAGCCTTACCCAGTTTATAGAATTAATAGCTGACAAAGAATATTGATCTTTAAATGTCAAGTCTTCAAAACAGTCTTTGACTATTTCCTGGCAACCATCAAAGTCTGTTTTAACTGATAGTGCATAGGCACCTTTTTCATTAATCCAAGTCATCTGTTTTTGTTGAACCTCAGACACCCTTCCGTGAGGGAAAAGTATAAAAATATCAATATTTTCTTTGCCTTTAAACGCTTCTAAAGCAGCAGAACCAGTGTCACCACTAGTAGCGCCTAGAATAACTCCTCTTTTGTTTTTATTTTGGAGAGCTTTATTAAAAGCTCTAGATAAAAATTGCATAGCATAATCTTTAAACGCTAAAGTTGGACCATGAAATAATTCTAATATATGTAAATTATCTTCGAACTTATGCAATGACGCCACATCATGATTATTAAAATTCGAATAAGTATCTTCTGACATTTTTAAGACTTCATCTTCAGTTAGACAAGGCGACATAAAAGGGCTCATAATTTTACAAGCTAATTCCGCATAACTAAGGCCTTTCATATCATTAAGATCTGACAGACTAAATCTAGGCCATTCTTCAGGCATAAATAAACCACCGTCTCTTGCTAACCCTGATAAGAGAACATCTTCGTATGAGAGCGAAGATTCACCACCCCTCGTGCTTAAGTATTTAATCTGATTTAGCATTATAAACTTTCTTTTTAAAATGCAATCTTCTTACAGACACATGATATGAAAAATATACAAACAACAATGATAAAGCTAACCCATACCAAGTTATAGCATAAGATAAATGTTGATTTCTTAATTTAGGTTTACCTGTAACGCCAATTGGCAGAGTTAGTTTTTTTCCCTGACGTAATGCGTCAATGTAGTAACTTGTGATAAAATTATCAAAGCGTAGTTCTAAAAAATTAAATATTTGTAAAGGTTTTATTGTAAACCAAAAACCTTGTTTCCCATCGTTTTCTGGGACAAAATAACCTTTTTTTTGAGGATATCTTATTATACCCTTCAAAATAATATTATCTTTAATTAAACTAAATTTTCTCTTTTCAGGGTCTCTATAACCTTCAGACACCCAACCTCTATTAACTAGTATTACAGTGTTATTTTTTAGTTTAAAAGGGGTTATGACATGGAAGCCTGCATTACCTTCGAAAGTCTTACCTGTAATATATATTTCATTATTATGTAAAAAAGATCCTTGAATTTCAATTGATTTAAATTCGTCAACATTATTGTCTTTCAATTGAGTTTGATCTTTGATTGGATTAGATTGGCTTTGTAACAAATATCTTTCTATTAAAGCCTCTTTCCAAAATAATCGTTTAATTTGCCATGTTCCAAAAGATAACAAAATTAAGAAAACTATTGCTGAAACAATTGATGGCCATAACATTGGCCTGAAATATATGTTCATTACTTGTTTGAAAGCTCCAATTATTTGATAAGTACTAATTTATACTTATCAACCTCCCCACCAGTATATGCAAATAAATAAAAATAACCAAACCACGTCAACAAAATGCCAATACCATGCAGCAGCCTCAAAACCAAAATGATGCTCTGGTGAAAAATGTCCTTTAAGCCCCCTAAACAAACATACAGTTAAAAATATTGTACCAACTAGAACATGAAAACCATGAAAACCAGTTGCCATATAAAATGTTGAGGCATATATACCATCAGTAAATCCGAATGTAGCATGCTGATATTCATAAGCCTGAACAGCAGTGAAAATAGCTCCCAAAATTATTGTTAAAACTAATCCTCTTATAAAATCTTTTCTATTATTATGCTGTAATGCATGATGAGACCACGTTACTGTGCAACCTGATAAAAGAAGGATTAGAGTGTTTATTAAAGGTAGATCAAAAGGATCTAAAGCAACAATATCAGCAGGTGGCCAAACTCCTGTATCTGGATATAAACTAGAATCAAAGAAAGCCCAAAAAAAAGCAACAAAGAACATGACTTCTGAACAGATAAAAAATATCATTCCGTATCTCATACCAATCTGAACAATTGGAGTATGATGACCTTGATATTCTGCTTCTCTTACAACATCTCTCCACCAAAAGAACATAGTAGCAAGCACCATAAACAAACCAGCCATCAAAACATATATTGAATAAGGATACTCGTGCATAAACAAAGTAAGACCCAGGAATAAAGTAAAGCCAGCCGCTGAACCTAATGCTGGCCATGGACTTGGTTCAACTAAATGATATTGATGTTTTTGTTCACCGCTCATTACTCTCTCCTTAATTCATATACTTTTATATATATTTTAACTTGGTTTAGTCTAGTAAATTATTTTAATATCCTTACTTTAATTCAACGTAATCTTAATTAGCATTGTAGAATGTATATGATAATGTGATTTCCTTTAAATTTTTAGTATTTTCATCATCATTAATACTAGGATCAACATAAAATGATACTGGCATCTTAACTTCTTCACCTGGTTTCAGAGTTTGTTTTACAAAACAAAAACAATCAACTTTCATAAACACACCTCCTGCCTTAGGCGGGGAAACATTAAAAACCGCTGTTCCAGTGGATGCTTCATCAGATAAATTTTTTGCAGTATAATAAACTATCTCCTGGACACCAGGCTGAACTAAGATTTCTTGTTTAGGAGATCTAAATTCCCAATTTAAATCCGGTGATATATTAGAGTCAAATCTAATTTGGACATTATTATATTGACCGTTGGAACCTGGTGCTAAAGAGGCTCTTTGAACAGTTCCTGCATATCCAGTTACTCTGCAAAACAAATCATATAAGGGCACGGAGGCAAATGAAAGGCCGAGCATAAAAAAGACAACAACAAAGGTCCATCGCAAAGCATTATTATTTTTTTTTGACAAACTTACCGTCATTTATCCTGTTATATCCATTCTTAAAATTGTTATAAGAAAGAAAAGTACAACCAAACTTATTATTATTAATAAGACAGCAATATTCTTAGATTTTCTTTTTGCATAAAAAGTTTTAATGTAATCATCATTTTGATTAGGTTTCATGACACTTTACTAAAAATTATTTAAAATAAACTTATCTAAGCATATACCAGCAAAAATAAAGCTTAAATAAAAAATTGAATATAAAAAAAGACTTTTTTCAGAACCTTCTTTCTTCCTATATAGAAGAATAGCTCTTCTTAAAAACTCAAAGCCTAAAAAAGAAATTGTAATAAAATAAAATGTTCCCGCATAATTTAATGCCCAAGGCATATAAGAAAATGGTATTAATAGACATGAGTATATCAGAATATTTTTTCTTGTAACTTTATCACCCGCAACAATAGGAAGCATAGGTATTTTTGCTGCTTCATAATCATCTTTTTTGATTATAGCTAATGCCCAAAAATGTGGTGGTGTCCATAGAAATATTATCATAAACAAAATGACTGACTCTAAAGATACATTACCTGTTGCACAAACTTGACCTATTACTGGAGGGAAAGCTCCAGCTGCACCACCAATAACAATATTTTGTACAGTATTTCTCTTAAGCCATACTGTATATACAACTGCATAAAAAAAGATTGTAAAAGCTAACAAGCTTGCTGCTAACCAATTTATAGCTAAGCCTATAATCATAATTGATATAATTGAAGAAATAATGCCAAAAGAAAACGCTTCAGATGGAAGAATTTTGCCTAAAGGAATTGGTCTGTCTTTAGTTCTAACCATGATCTCATCGATGTCTCTATCATACCATTGATTAAGTACACCTGAGGCACCTGCTCCTAAAGCTATGGCAAAAATACCAATGCATGCCAAAACTGGATTAATGCTGTAACCTTGAACTGGTATTGCTGTGTAATAACCAACAAAAGCTGTGAACACAACTAAAGACATAACTCTAGGTTTCATTAATTTAAAATAGTCTAATGGTGAGCCATAGACCTCTTCACCTTGGACTATTTCGTTTCTATTAGCTATTATAACCGGCATTTTATATTTTAAATCAACCTTATTTAACTTTAGGTATTTCTGCGAAAGTATGAAAAGCAGGTGGTGATGATACGGTCCATTCTAGAGTATTATCAGTAGAACCCCACGGATTTTTTGAAGCTTTTCGTTTTTTAACAAATGCCTCAACAATAACAACTAGGAATATAATTGCACCTAATGCGCCTATGTATGAACCAATTGAGGCAACCATGTTCCATCCAGCAAATGCATCTGGATAATCTACATATCGTCTCGGCATTCCAGCAAGTCCTAAAAAATGCATTGGAAAAAATGTTAAATTTACACCAATAAAAGTAACCCAAAAATGAATTTTAGCTAGACTTTCACTGTATTCATAACCTGTCATCTTTGAGAACCAGTAATAAAAACCAGCAAACAAACCATAAACGGCACCAAGTGATAGAACATAATGAAAGTGGGCTATAACGTAATATGTATTGTGTAAAACTATGTCTAAACCAGCATTTGCCAATACCACACCTGTAACTCCACCAACTGTAAACAAAAAGATAAAACCAAGTGCCCAATACATCGGAATCTTAAAAACTATAGATCCACCCCACATTGTAGCAATCCATGAAAATATTTTAATTCCTGTTGGAACAGCTATGACCATTGTAGCAGCAGTAAAATATGCTCTAGTGTCAACAGACAAACCAACTGTATACATGTGATGAGCCCAAACAACAAAACCAATCACACCAATTGAAACCATTGCATATGCCATCCCTAGATAGCCAAAAACTGGTTTCCTAGAAAAAGTTGAAATAATTTGGCTAACAATTCCAAAAGCAGGCAAAATCATTATATAAACTTCTGGATGTCCAAAAAACCAAAATAAATGTAAAAATAAAATTGGATCTCCACCACCTTCTGGAATAAAGAAGCTTGTTCCAAAATTTCTATCTGTGAGAAGCATTGTTATTGCACCTGCTAATACAGGTATAGCTAGTAATAATAAGAAAACTGTAACTAACATGGACCAAACAAACAATGGCATTTTATGAAGTGTCATCCCAGGGGCACGCATATTAAAAATGGTTGTGATAAAATTGGCGGCTCCTAATATTGAAGATGCACCAGCCAGATGAAGTGAAAATATTGCTAAATCCATTCCCATACCTGGTGAACCAGCAGAGCCTGAAAGTGGTGGATAAATTGTCCAACCTACACCAACTCCACCATCTACGACAGCAGATAAGAGAAGTAATACAAAGCTTGGAGGTAACAACCAAAATGAAATATTATTCATCCTTGGAAATGCCATGTCAGGAGCACCTATCATTATAGGAACAAACCAATTTCCAAAACCACCTATTAATCCTGGCATTACAACAAAGAAAACCATTATAAGGCCATGTGCTGTAGTAAAAACATTCCACATATGTCCATCAGCCATGTACTGAACACCTGGATTCATTAGCTCCATCCTCATATAAATGGACATTCCACCACCAATAAACGCTGCAACTATAGCAAATATGATATACATAGTGCCTATATCTTTATGGTTAGTGGAGTACAGCCATCTCTTTACAAAACCTGATGGTGCTCCATGATGATCATGGCTTGATATTGTATCCGAACTTTGCGACAATGTTGCCATTATTTAATCTCCTTAACTGCTTTTTTTTCTAGGAATGCTAATTTATTAGGACTACTGTTTATTTTATTAGCAAATTTTACTTTAGCTTCTTTTAACCACTGCTCATATTCATTTTTTGGCAGAGCTTGAATAACAATTGGCATATATGCATGATTGACGCCACAGATTTGGTTACATTGTCCATAATATTTTTTCTTACCTAAAGGTACTTCTGTCCAAATTTCATTAATTCTACCAGCTATTGAGTAAACTTGTAACGCTAATGATGGAACAAAGAATGAATGCATTACATCATTACCAGTGATTAAGAATTTTATTTTCGTGCCTTCAGGTACAACAAGAGGGTTATCAACGTCTAACATCCTCTTTTGATCACCTTTCAAATCTGCTTCTGCAATAATATATGAATCAAATGAAATTTCTTGGTCAGGATATTCATAATTCCAATACCACTGAGCTCCAGATACTTTTATTACCATGTCCACAGGCTTGTCTGCTTCTGTAAGATATAGCAATTTGAATGATGGAACAGCTATTACAACTAATATTAGTACAGGAACTACTGTCCATATAATTTCTATTATAGTATTATGAGATGTTTTTGAAGGTTTAACACCAGGCTGTTCTTTGTATTTGATACAAACATATATTAATAATCCTAAAACAAAAACAGAAATTAGGGTTATAACAACTAAGAGAAAATTGTGAAGATCAGTTGCCTTTTCCGCAATAATACCTGCAGGTGGTTGAAGATCCATTTGCCAAGGTTTCGGTTCAGAGGCAGAGGCT
>Ga0213868_10002478_pt1 | contig 17696 bp, 9 predicted proteins | sample PICome_9_FD_160087 | JGI IMG/M metagenome (GOLD analysis project Ga0213868, IMG submission 160087) | Coastal seawater microbial communities near Pivers Island, North Carolina, United States - PICO127 | ecosystem: Environmental > Aquatic > Marine > Coastal | place: USA: North Carolina | collected...
CCTTGTATAAAAATAATATTTGAAGCTGATTGTTGACTGTTCCTTCTACTCAAAGAGTTTTTGTTTTTAGAGGGAGTCGCTAATCGCTAATCGCTCGCTGACAGACATGAACATTATCCCTATCGGATCCTATTTTCCTCGACGATCGACGATCAAAAAGATAAAGATGAAACTAAGCTGACAACTGACAACCTTCCAATTCTTCTCGCCTATTCCTTTTACGTGGTAATAATTAGATCATTATGTCACCGAGGTTAAGATGTAAACTTCTTTCAAACTTAAATGTCTTAAATGATACAGATGCTGACAAGAGAACGATTTGGCTTACTGCTGACAACGACAAGAATACATCATTTAGCATTGATGAATCAATAGAAGATTCGCTTAAGGAGGTTCAAAAACCATGCTTTCTTGTGATTGACTGCTATCATAAAGATTCGGGTGGAACAATCCCGTTCTTGTACGGAGGAATGGATATGATATCTAACTCTCGAAATATCGAATCTTATGCATTGGGTTCAGATAAAGACGGTGTTGTTCCAACTTCTGAAAACCTTGGTGAGTACTGGCAAACTCATCAAGGTTCAAAACGAAATGATAGCATATCCAGTGAATGTACCAAAGAGCTATACCAAAGTATTATTTTACCACCATCATCAAAGCCTATTGCTATTAAATATTTGACCCTCAAGTTGTTGTCATTGCGCCCCTCCAAGTGTAATATTGGTTGTGTCAAGCATATTAAGATAAAGGCAAAGCTTCCTGATATAAACAGTGCCAAAGTATCTACTGTTAATGCCAAAAGTGAAGATACTCCTTATAGAGAAAAGAAAGATGGTATACAGCATACCCAGTCGCCAAATATGACAGTAAGTTCCATTCAAGATCAAATCCCAAGTGCCATCAGAGCATTGACTGTTATGATAGAAAGTGTAAGAGATTCTGTTGAAATATCTGCAAGTAATACTCTGGGTGAAATTGAAAAAAAAGCATTTGCAAAGGATCAACTGAATGGTGTGGCAATGGCCTCCATTCAAAACAGTCTTGATGATTTGAAATATTCTGTGGATGAATTAGCAAATGAAATTCGACTTTTAAGAAATATGGAGGAACAAAGAATGAAAAAAATGGTGGTCGATAAGGAAGAGCAAGAGCATCGCGTTGCCAAAGACAGATTTAGTTTTCAAGCTATTTTAGAGGAAGAGCGAAAACAGATGATGGAGGAACTGAAAATGCAACAAAAAGTTTTCTTTGCACAAATCGTGTCGCAATTTGCTGAAAATCATGAGGTTCCAAAGTTTTCAACAGAAATTCAAGCAGAGGAAGCTAATCAGACTCACTCATCCTCTGAGGGTGTTTGTTCTAATCTTGTAATTGAAGAATAAGACGAGTATAGATTTTAAAATCAGTTTCTGGAAATCATAACCCTCTCAACCTTTTTTTAAATTCTCACGCCGTGTCACATGTCACATGTGGTCAAATCAGGACTAACCTGTTCACAAAAAAGTGTGAAGCGTCCAAACTTTTCTCTCTTCACAGTTCAGTCTCTCTCCTGAGTCCTCTGAGCTCTCTACTCTCTCTTTGCTACTCTACCTACTGAGTATCTATTTATCCATCTCATTTCTCTCTTGCTTCCATATTCCTTACCGAAAGAGGGTTACTATTTAAAAACTTAGAGTGAACCGCAATCATTTCGCCTGTAAATTGTATCCCCGCAAAACGAACCGCCGAACAAATGGAAGTCTGTGTATCAGAAGAATCAAACTCACCACCCAGTACAGAAGATCATACATCTTCGACGGCTCCCATTTCTTCAGCGACTAGGGGAGAGAAACCATCCGTTCAAAGGAAGAAAGTTGTAACCCGTTCAGGAGACTTAGTAGGATCAAACATGAATGAATATGCTGATCTGGTTCATGAAAATTTTTATCGTGGACCCAAAATTGATGATTTTGATATTTCTGACTTGAGATGATAGTTTCAAATTTCAAAATTCATACCCAGCTGTACTTTAGTCCCCCGGTCGAATGTTATGTTGATAAAAATGTGTGAAGATTGCATACGATTTCATAGTAGATTCTGCCACAAACCCTTTTATGTATGGATCCCTGAAAAATCAGTCACATATATGAAAAGAAATAGTAGACTGCTTTCTAATATACATCAACTGTTTGCACAGTGTATCCATCGTAATAAAATATGATCTTGTGTGTAGGAAAGGAAACATTTTAAAATTCAAATATGCAATAGTATATCGGATTGGAGACGAGGCCCTTCTATCTGTTATGCATGATTTGGATAAAACCTTGCAATATTGTGTGATGGATTACACATGTATATAATATATATTACAATTACACATACGAATAGTTATCTCTCGCCGTTAATTTCTTTCTGTTTATTTTTGAGACCTTGTTCGTGTCTATGTATTTCATAAATACGTGGGATCAGTCAGTCGTGTTTTACTCATTTAGCTTTCGCTACCACACCCGACATGGGATCGTTTTTGAAAAAACACACATAGCCGGCTGTACGCTGTACGCCGCAACGATTTTCACGACCTTCAACCTTAGAACGAAACACGGTGGTTACATATTGTGTTACATCTCTTGGTTTGAAGTCACAACTTGTTGTCACTGCACCATGAGAAGATCAAGGCGCAAGACAGAGCCTGCAAAGCCAGCGCAGCTTCCAACAGTTACGCCGCAAACTGAAGCGAATGGAAATGGTAACCCTCCCAACGTTCAGAAGATGCAAGTTTCCGAGCAAGAGGCTAGTTTGACAGCGAAAAATTACCGTCTCGCGAAAGAATTGGTAAGTCTATTGATAATCGAATAATCGAAGTCATGAATTTGAATCATTCTAACAGAATTTAAAATATTGGACAGAGCGAACTAAGGCAAAAGTACAAGGATATGGAACGTAAATCCACGAAACTCAGTATGGAAAATGTAAGTTCAACGTGTTCCTCTTTTACGTCAATATATATCATCGATTGATCGTATCTCATTTTTAATGTCATGTAGCATGCAATACAATCGTCATGGAGACTGGCTCTGGTGCAAATTGAAGATCTGAAAAAAGAGTTGGCAAGTTACAAACCATCGCAAGGTGAACAATGTTCAACTAAATCGGAGGTCCCTCTTCATCGTGAATCTCTCCTTTCGACATACGGTGCCAATTTTGAAAGTGCTAGTAGCATGTCACCCTTTCCGAAACCATCTCAAGAGAAAAGTCCATCTCTTACCCTATTCGATAAGACTATTGATACTTCTTTGTTTCCTCCGCAAGACGTCAGTCCTTTAGCAAGCCCAATGACCAAAGTTTCATATCCAAACAGCATTTTAGATCAAACTCCTTCACAAAGCAGTAGGGCTGTGACAAGGTTGGAATCTCCCATGGAGGCTGCGGAAGAACCATTCAATCAGCGTAATAATTCCTCTGACGACGCATTCGGTGAATTGCAAAAAGAAGATCTTTTCCAACATAAAACATTCAGTAGTAACTTACCAGCAACACCTGAAAAAGAAAATCCTAATGTCGATGATTTGAATGGGAAGTTTGATAAGTTTCTCTCAATTTCTACGAATGACAATAAAAAAGAAGACAGTTTCAATGCATTTGAAGCTTCATTTCAGACTACATTTCCTCCCTCATTCTCATCGAGTCCTCCAAATGGGACTCGCTCAATAATATCGCCAGAGGAAGCATTTCAAAACGCGGACTTTGGAGATTCTTTCTTCGCAAACCTACAAACTAGTAAGGAGGTTGATGACGTAGAAAAAGCACGTCGAGATAGTAATTTGTCCAGTCCTCCAAAGTTTGATATCGATGCACCTATGGACGAGGCACGTGATCTCTTTTCCTCTTCGAATGTATCTAAGTCACAAGATGTTAAAGAGAATCAAAAGGTTACAACTAGAACATCCCGAAATACTCGTAATAGACCTCAAACAAATAGTTCACGGAATAGCCCCCAACGAATGACCAAAGCACCGAGTTCTAGATCACAACTTGATAAACCGGATGTTGTCGATGCACCGATGGATGAAGCACAGGCTGATGAATCTGTACATAGTCCTGCTCTTGTTCTGAAACGGCTGCAACAGCGAAAATCAAAAATACCTGTGACTGCTAGCAAGGACTTAACGGAAGAAATGCGTAAGTTAGATGCCATTGCCAACACCGTCTCACCGCGTAACGAAAGTGATACCTCGAACGGCATGCCAAACTCGAGGTCTACTACGAGGCGGAGAAACGTTAGTCAACCTGTATCATATGCTGAGCCATCGTTGAATGCAAAACTCCGTCGTGGTGATGTATTCTTTCAAAAGAAAGATCGAAGCGATGATGAATCTCCAACGAGTGTCGATGAACTGAAGAGTCTGAATGAAAGACAAGTCCCAAACATGAACCCACTGCTAGAAATGTAACAGTATTTTTTCCTCGTGACAAGAATTAGCGCTCCTTGTCTTTTTGCATCATGGATCGATTATAAACAGGTACTTTATGTAACACATCAAATTTCAATACATAAATATATGGTTATCGATTATTCAGTTTTGTTTTTTCTAAATATTGTACGCAGTAATTTACTGTGAATAGATACGAAAGTCCCGCTCTATCTAGATTTTCAACAACCACATGAAGAAGCCGCAGCATCAACATTAGCTGGAGATTGCGAAAGTTTAATATCAATCAAATTTGATCCCCTTGTAGAAGGTACTCCACTCAAACCCTTGGTAGGATCGTTGCTTCCAGGTAGAGATGTTGCAAGCTTTCGGAAAAGACTCTTAACATTGTATCCAGCCTTTGCGCTACATTCCATAAACAAGAGGCCATTTTTATTCGCCTTTTCTTCTCCTTCTTCAGTAGTAATCTGTCGCTTATCATTTCCCAAATCTGTTTTGTTGCCCACCAAGCAAATAACAACATCGTTCCCACGTTCTGCGCGTACGTCCTCGATCCACTTGGTTGTATTAAGAAAAGAAGCCCTGCTTGTGACATCATAAACCACAACCGCAACACTAGAGTCGCGAATGTACGATGGAATGAGAGAACGAAAACGCTCTTGACCAGCAGTATCCCATAACTGAAGACGAACGGTACGATCCTCAAGGTACATCGTTTTCGACAAAAAATCAATACCAATAGTCGCCTGGTAGTGCCTATCGAAGTTATCGTACATGAAACGAGTGATAATCGAAGTCTTTCCCACTGATTGATCACCGAGGAATACGAGCTTGTACTTTGCAAGTGGTGCTAGGTTCGCACTCGCACTTCCTGCAGTGCCCGGCCTTGAACCGGCAGCACTGGCAGGTTTTGAGGAAGCTGCTGCAGGAGCTGGTGCAGCAGAGGGAGTTTCAACTTTTGACTCACTCATTATTTAAGCTTTAGTATAGTAAAAATACATGGTGAAGAGGTTTTGTTCGTGTGAGACCAGTGATAGTGAATGAAGGATACGAAAAAATGCCTTTGCACGATAGAAGTCTTTTTTTTCTTCATATAGAAGGAACCACGTCGTGTGTAAATCCTCTTTTCAATTCCAAACAATATCATTACTTACATCTTTATTACTTTTGTGAGTACTTTTAAAGTATAAATTAGTTTAAATCTCGTGTAGAATTACGATTGTTGTTACTGTTGAAAAGTGGACGAACTGATTTATTTTCAAGAAGGATCGGAGATCGGAGATGGGAGACGGGAGCGATTTTGGCAAGCGTTGGAGAAAAAAATTCGAAATTAACTCTGAGGAGGAATAACGGAAGACAACAGTAACCAGTAGTATTGGAATTTAGGAAATTAAACTACTCTACGGATGAGAGTAAGACTCGAATCAATCTGTTTATTGACTCTTGAATAGAATGTCACACATAGCATGAAACACAAAGTAGAAATATCAAAGCTATTATTAAGAAACATGTGATATAAAGGATGCATTAGGATGGACATATGTAAACTAAATGCTCCATGTCAGAACCTTCTTTCCATATGTGTCATTGTAATCACAAACAACCTCTGTCAGTGTAGTATCAAATCGACTGGATTTTATCTCGGAATTAATCTTTGTTAATGGGTTGAGTGTGTATTGTGTGAAAGCATTGTGGATCTCTGAAAATAGAGATTTAAGTCCAGCTTCACGAACCAAATCATCTTTTCCATCATCTACGTCATGAATAGATACCATGATTTTTATCTTGGTACTTGTCAGATAACCATATATTTTACATTCATCTATGGAACCCAATAGGCCAAGCCACATTGTCTTGCTTCCGCTTGGTGGTATCTTCTCTTCGAATAAATCAAGAGCCGAGTGCATTATAAATTGATTTTGTAGTGACATGGAGTCATTCAGATAAATTGAACTTTTGGATCCATTGAATACATCATAGCCTGGATTGAACGATTCAAAGTCGTCAGTTGCTGCCTCGTTTTCGTCTGAGTTTTCATAAATAGACGGATTTGAATCAAAGTCTCTGAGATACAGGGGTGTATTATCTTTTCCCACTATAGCAAGTGATATGAGTGACATGGATTTTCGATTTAAGGTTTCAAAAATTCTTTCCTACCAAACTGTTACAGTTTCCCTGAAATAAAAAGTATGGTTTTTATGCACTTTTTATCTTGATTGTTGATTTACTTTATGTGAAAGAGTTATGATTTGTTCTTGATAGACTTGTTGACTGTTGAACTGTTGACTAGGAGTTGGAGTTTTATGTAGGCGAAAACCTGGGATCAAGGGGATAGAGAACAGAGACAACTATCTATCTACTTACTCGTACTTACTTAGTACAAAAGCTCTTCACTTCTCTTTTTAAATATAACGTACAACACACTCGTACAAACAAATAAATGAAATGGTCTCATGAATCCGAAAAAGAGAAACAGTGATAGTACTAATGCAGCTGCGTCATTTCAAGGATGCTCACGGGTGCAGTGCAATCTTGAAGTTAATTTTTTGGAACTTTCAAAGACATACAAAGACTTTGATTCGGCGTGGAAAGAACTAAAAGAAAACAGAAGAAAAAATGGTGGTAAATGTTTTTCATCGCATGTGAACTATCGCTTCAATGCATCTTTGACGAGGGCGATTCTTGACAAAGAGTTTGGTCTGAAAATGCCTTCCATGCCAGAAGAAAATCTTGTGCCACCTGTTCCAAATAGGTTCAACTATGTTCTATGGATAAAACAATTGATACATGAATCATCATCGAAAGAATACTTTCGACTGAATGATAATGACAGTTTGGTTCATAGAGGTCTAGATTTAGGTACAGGATGCAGCGCAATTTACCCCATGTTATTATCGACCAAGCACTTCTCAGATCAGTATTCATCATGGAGATTCTTAGGAACTGATATCGATCCCAAGTCGTTGAAGAGCGCAGAGGAAAATGTAGCTGCAAATGACTTACAGAATGTCATTAAAATAGCTCAAGTATGTAAAAGAAAGGATGAAGAGTTCGTTGTGGACGTAGACGCTTACTCTCAAGATGACTTTCAAGAAAAAGTACATTCCATAAATCTTTCTCAACGCACAACTCCTATATGTACAGCCATGAATGTTGCCAATGACGTATATAAAGACCACAATGAGATCATGTTTGATTTCGTTCTTACCAATCCACCTTTTTATTGTACTGTTCAGGATGCTGCACAACCACGTAATGATGGTCGTCAACGAACAGATATGACCTACAATGAATCTGTTTATCCTGGCGGAGAAGTTGGGTTCGCCCGTGATATGATAATTGACAGTCTTATCTTCAGGAAGTCAGTGACATGGTATACCATAATGCTAAGTAGAAAAACAAGTCTTTTCATCATCAAAAAGGAATTACTTAAGGTTGGGTTCCCTCGTGCATCTATTCGTACCGTAGAGTTTTTCCAAGGGAAAATGACCAGATGGGCCATTGGGTGGACATTTTTAGATAGTCATGTAAGATCGCCATCGAACCTTCTAATAGATGGGCTACAATCTTTTACTGTAAATCTTGAGGTATCTTTGGCGATAGGTGAGGTGTATGAAGAAATAAAAGAGCGAATTCGATCATTTTGTGCCCAATTTAAAGCAACTCAACTTAAGTGTGTAATATCAGCGGATCATAATATTGCCTCGATTGAAGATGATAGTGTCAACCCATCCTTTGCGATTGATTTTGAAATTGATTGTGAGAATTTCCTTCTCCAACATACTTCGAAGCTAATTTTACAGAGCTATGCCTTAAATAATGATGGTTTAGAAAAAGTGAGGAAAATACAATCTGTAATTGAGAGCGAAGTTTGTCGTACCAGTCGAAAGCATCGTCGTTTACAGAAACGGGGCGCTAATGCTGCACTGAAGCCGTGAAATCATCATCGTCGATGCGAAGTTGAGCTCTAAAGTCTTCTCCGTGTATTACTGAACCACCTGGAATGTGCATGCTCAATTGTACGTACTTCATGTTCCGCTCTCGCCAACCATCATTCATGATTCTAATTTGGAATGATGCGCTACTTTGATTGCTTTGAAAAGTTAGAACACCGAACACGTGTTCATAGTCGCCGCATCCGGTCCGGTTTCTCATAGATAACGATAAGCATTTGTTAAAATGGTCGTTAGAAATACCTAATGCAGTCAAATCGCTAGTGGAGTAGCCGATAGATACTTCGCCGTCATGGAATCCTTTATTTCTAACAACTTCAATGGTGATTACTTCATCAGTGCCTTCCCGTGCGATGAACTCCTTTCTTTTAAAGCGAATACCATACCATTTCAAATCGAATATGAAAGTGTCAGTGGATTCTGAATCTGTCCCGAATAATGCGGATGAACCAGAAAGAGATATTGAACCACCGAATCTTTCCCCTCCATTTAAATTTGGTGGAGCGAATTTCGCATCCTCTGATGAAATCCACTCAGTTTTATCTTCTCGACGGTTAAACATATAGACTGCTCCGGCGTTGTCTCCGTAACTTTCTGGCAACAACGTTAATTCATTGACGACGTCTTGACGAATGTGATCCACTAGGCGAAGACTTCCTCCATTTGGAGCCTGTGTCCGACTATCCGTCATGAAATTTTCAAGCCTTGAATCTACTGGAAATGTGAATATGGCGTCATTAAATGGATATGGAGATTGCTCTTCTTTGTATACACCATGTGCCGGAGCAGTTGGACTTCCTACCAAAATAATACCTAACTTCTCATTAATCGCGACAGAAGAGCCAAATAAATTACCTTTCCTTTTATCACTTGGGACCAGGCGTTGAATTTCCTTCCAGGCACATTCTGACTGAAAACATTCGTGTCGAAAGACATATGCGGCACCTGATCTTGGTGTCTGTTCAGCAGCTATACTACTCCTTCTCTTGGTGTAAGTAAACGCTTCTGATGATACTCCTGCTGAAACATAATCAGCAGCATTCATCCCATTAATCCAACTGAACTGAATATTGTCAATATTAATATGTCCCCAATGGCCTTTGTCGTAGTCCACGATGCGTATTTGAGCTGAGCGGTTTTTATGTGCTGATACGTTCCACTCCATTCGTTCCATTCGTTCATTACAAGAACCAGTTGACCTCATAACTGGAAATCCATCAACTAACAATTCAATATATACAGTCAAATGATTACACCCCCCTCCAATCAGAAATGATATGTACCCATCTTGAATCATAAAGGGGTCGCTTGTGAGAGTCCCTATTGGTATATCCCCTTGAATTCCCCCCTCACTATCATATGGCCTCCGTCGTCTCTCATATGTTGCAATGTAATAATGGCCTTGAATACCTGCACTTTGTGGATCTCCTGATGTTCGACTTGATGGTTTTCCTATACCACTATATACAGTTCTTTTCACGCTGTTATCTCCGTATGTCGGCTGGTGATCAAATGCTGTTCCTGATGAAACCCATCCCGTTAGATCGCCAGTCTCGAAGTTCCACGTTGATCTAGTTTTAGCAGAACTGAAAGGAGCACCGACGAGTATGTGGTTCTCATGAATATCAATGCTGAAACCGAAACCGTCTCCACTCATAATATCACTGCTCTGTAGTTCGCCTGTTTGTTGATATGGAGTCATTATTGATTCTTTTATGATAGATAGTGTACCGTTCATTTCGTTTCCGTTCGCGTTTACAAATGTATCGCATTCTGGACAAGATGTTTTGGACCATAGTACTTGAAGGTTTGGTGCGTCATCAGAAAAACATTCGACAAATGTGATTTTCATGCTGATAAAATGTATGTTTTCGCGAGCGTAAAAGGTCTTTTCAATGGAAACGACCAATCCAAGTGCTCGAAGTTCGTTTTGTAACTCTGTTGAGTTGAAATGTATACTAACAGCTCTTGTTTCCAGCATTTTAGTTGAATATCGTAATTTGAATGATCCATCACAAGGCATTTCTTGAAATGACCATAAAATATTTGTGATATGAGGGCGTGAGTGAAACACGTAGACTTTCCCCGTTCCCAGGCCTACATTATCGAGTCCATCCGTGTCATATCTTTCCCTGAGCAGTATACTTCCTCGATTCCCATACTCTGCGTAGGGGGCAGAGACGACTAAGAAACGAGCATCAGCCTTGATAGCATGACCAAATCTTTGCTTGTGGAGATGATGTACAGTATAGTTCATGTCGTACACGTCGTAATCATAGTCCCTCGCTCTTAGCGTCAACCACGGATTCCAATCACCATCACTCCATCTGTACACAAATACGATTTCCAATTGAGGAGCCGATGCGGAAATAACGTGGCGATTCAGACTTACTGTGTTCATTGTCGCAAAGTCATGCTCCGGTGTCAATTTAAATTCTCCAAATGGTTCCAAGCGGTCTTTGAATTCGACGAAATTGTTCGATAAATGCAAAGTGAACACATATAGGGCAGTTTGTCCAGGGCATCCAACTACAATATTTATTTCTGGCTCGTTCTCCCTATATGATAGTGCTACTGTGGTTCCAAAGAGGGAGTTTGGCTGTTTCCGTGGATTTGTGATCTCGTGCAAAAGCGTCCATTTATTCTCGATATGATGGAGCAATAACGCACGTCCACAATGAGTATATTTTGAATCGAAAGAATCAGGGTAACAGGAATGCGTCGGATCTCCTACAATCGCTAAACTTTTGTCTTGTAATAGATGTACAGGCGTGTTACTACTACCTCGAGAATAATTCTCTATATTGTGAACAAATTTTGTGTAGTATGTACTGTCTCCGATGACTCCATCTTCGTTGTCTTCGATTTCAACATCTACCTTTAAATTTCCAAGAGGACTTGCAAACATACCTGGAAGAGATATTTGAAACGAAAATGTTTCTCTTGGGTTTTCGACCACGCTGTCAGAATGAGTTATTATGTGGACCTGATGAGATGCAATCTTACGTTCGAGCATGTGAACATTTTTAACAGCATCATAATCTCTGTGGCCGCGGTAATCAAACAAACCATGAATCCAATTAAGACTTTCATTAAATCTTCCTTCGTCTTTGATTCTCGCAAAAGCTGTGTGTCCAGTCAAATGTTGGATTGCTGTTTTACGTACGTTTTCTGGATACTCAAAGCTGTATAAAATTCTTACATACTCTTGAAATTCTGATAGGCTGTTAATGTCCAAAGATTGATATCCAAGGACCAATGTTCTGTCAGTATTTTCCCTTAGGATTGTTATATTCGCAACTTCGCCTTCTTTGACGATATATGCTGATTTTTCAAAATAAGCATCAGAAAATGAAACGTCATAAATAAATGCGGCGCCGCTATTAATGTTCAAACTATTTCGGTTTGGTGCCCCTACAACTGCTATGTTTTGATGAATAGATACAGATGATCCAATCAGATCTTGAGGCTGTGGTTTCTGGGGGAACATAAATGCTTGCTCTGTCCACCTTTGATTCTTCAGTGTGAACAAGTGTGTCTTAGCTCGAATATGCTGTGCCATAGTATTTTCCATCTGAACAGAACACGATGCATTTCTTCCTGTAAGAAATGTTGCATCGCAAAATATCATTGGAACGACATTTAGCATCGGATCTCTAAAGCGCTCCATCGATAAAAATGTCACTTTCCATGTGAATCCTCCACAACTATCTGACTGTTGTGATCGTGTGACGTGAACTGTTCCTGTCTTTAAATCTTCCTCCAACGTATCTTTTAACCCTTTCGCAGAAATTGAAAACGGAAGCTGTCTCGTGTAAATTGCCTTGTCGGTCCACTTCAGCTTGAAATTTCCTCCAGATGCACCTTCGTCGGATACACAATCATATTGCGTCTTAATTACTTGAATTGGCGCCGCAACTTTAGTTTGTCCTGTGTAATCTTCGACTTGACCTACTACAATTCGATTGTCCCACATGGATACGCTCCATCCAAAGCGATCCCCTACTTTCACATTTGAAGGGATTAGCTTCTGCGTCAACTCAAAATTATGCAACTCACTTTTTCTGGAAAAGACATAACACGCTCCTTTACGCTGTGTAGATGATGGTGAGCATATGACTGCAGAATCTTTGAACAATGATACAGAGTGTCCGAATTCTTGATTGCCAGAAACTAAAGGAGAAAGTATGATTTGACTGGCCAAGAATCCGGACTTCGTCTTTTGCAACACAACAGCACAACCCCGATTATTGTCGTATCCAGGAGCTCCTATTATAACTGTGTTGCCGGAGAAACTTATACTCTTGCCAAACATAGATCTTTCCATATTTATATCCCATGCTGAAGTTGTTAGTGTTTCGAAGTATATCCAATCATTATCATGCCTAGTGTAAGCATATACCTTCCCAACTTGATTGTTCCAACCCGGGGAGCCTACTAAAAGGGTTTCCCCCTGAATGGCAACACACCAACCAAATTTATCGGACCCCAATGGCTGTTCATCTGCATCTAAGGACGTCAATTTAACTGCTTCTATCCACTTGTATACGCAAAAACTGCATTCTTTAATACGATGAAATACATAAACCGCTCCGGCTTGGATACCTAATGCTTCCTTTCCGGACAAGGTCCTAGTTCCGTTTCTTGCGACATGTACTTGGATGCTTCCGCCAGTTAGATGAGAGGAGTCTACTGTCATATTTTCCATGTCTCCATCACTGCTTTTCAACACAGTGCTGATGCCACCGCCGTCCGGTGTTAGTAACGTGACAATTAAACTATTTCCATCATGTGAACAAAAGCCAATATTTGAATCATTCCAATCACCTAAAGGTTCTATTGTGAACCTAGGCATACTGTGAATTTTTCTAGTCGTACCATAAACGCCTTGCATCGCATGCTTGATTTCGCTTATAGATGCGTTGAAAGGTATTAGATCAGAAACTCCTCCTCTAAAGCTGATTCGGAATGAGCCGTCCATATTTTCTCCATGACAAGTGAGAATCTGTTTTTCTGTGACGCCATTCACTTCCTTTGATGGTGCGCCTATAGCAACAACATCATCTCTCACACTTAGACTATGACCGAAGTGGTCGTTTGAATCGCCATCTGAGGCGCTGAGATAACTCTCAACCTTCCAAGTCCCTAACGAATATGAATACATTCCCACCATTCCTCTTCCAACTCCGTCGTCGCCTTTAGTTTTTCGCATCCACTGAGCCTGCGTATCATTTTTACCTATTCCTGACTCGCTTTCTACATTAATAACAGTGTTCCATCCAACCAACCGACTTTCCACAGACAGAGGTGGTAAGTTTCCAGAACTGGAGGCTGCACCCGGATCTGGAAGCCAGCCATATTTGGTCTTCACATTAACTGAAAGAAATGTTATTGTCCATGAATAGCCTGATAGACCTCTAGCGTCTTCGATGACAATTCTATCGCTGACACTGACGTTGTTAATTGAATCAAGAGATTCGAGTGCATTTTTAATCTCAAGTTCCGATGCATTGTAAGGGACAAAGCGGCTGAATTGGCTTCCTCTCATGGACATGGCGAAGGATCCTGAAAGAGTTGATCTGCCTTCGTAAACTGTGTGCGACCATACATAAGAGTTAGATCCAGTCAAATTATTGTAATGTACCTTCAAATTGGGAATGTTTTTGTCTGCCCCTATGATGTTGCCAAAGTGAGAAAATGTAACTTCCCATCTGCGTCCCAAACCGGGATGATCTTTACCATGTTCATTGTTTACCTTTACATGATAAACATCGATCTCAATATCTTCTTCTAAAGCGGTATGCAAGAGTGCATTAGAGGCGTTGTAAGGAATCAGCCTAGTATGTTTCTTTGTAATCGGATGTTCCAGCATAAACCCGCCTCCAATTAAACTCAAGTTTTTTGTTTGTTCAATTGCAGAAATTCCAGCCGAATCTCCCCTAAGCTCACTACTGTCAAAAACAAAAAGATGTACTGGTGATGAACATTCGATAAAAGTTATGATCCATTCCCAAGCATTAGAACAAATGCAATCAGCATTTTCATTCCTCGATACATGAACTTCTCCTAGCACCGGAAGATTTGCTGTAATGATATTTCGTAGGTAATTGGCGTCTGCGTCAACGGGAATAGTCAATGTGCCATACACATAATTTTCATCGTTTACATATCTCAGATCGAACGACCCTTCAATAAACTGATTATTATCACAAAAAGTTCGAAACGAGCGCACTTGTTTCAAACCTTCCGTTATATTTAAGGAGGTGCCAAATAATTGAACGGCATGATGTGCTGAATCCGTTCCGCTCGTTACTGTCAATACTTGAATCTCAGGGGAAGCAACACGCTTTCTTGGGGCTCCAATCGCTATGAGATCTCCATATATAGATGTTGCATATCCAAACATATCCCCATAGTTTCTCTCTGAAGTATCCAGTACTATCTGAAATTCACTACTTTCGCTTACTGATACGCTGCTTGATAATTCAAACGTTCTTTGATCATCGACCGAGAGACTAAATCGAACTTTGTAGTCAGCCCCAGCTTTACCAATTTGCAGGTCTGTGTATTCTACTTCGCCTTCGTTTATATTTATCTTTTTATTGCCAACCAAATATCCTCCTGACGGATTCAAGTGTACATCTGCATGAATCAGAGGCTTCGAGGCGGGAAGCATTATTATCCCGTTTGTAAGATCAAAGCTTGACTTGGAGCTCCTAGAAACGCTCTCTTGTGTCCAGTAATCAAGGCTCTCTGAAACGTCGCCTAATCGAACTGAGTATTCAAATAGCAAGGTCGAACTATCGACCATGGTTTTGTATATTGCGTACCGATCAATTATGCCAGTCTCTAGCTTTAGACGAGGGATTCCCGTCACTTGAACTGGCCTGGAGAATTTGACCAGGATCGGTACAGTTTCGCCACTGTGAACGAGCGCTGGTGATATAGAACTCCAAATGTTCGAAATATATGGAACTCTACAATCTAAAATGATTTGTTGATGACTTGAAATCGATCCTGCTTCCCCTGGATCTGGGAGAATTGTATTAGCAGGAATTTTTGGATTGGTACTTGCTCTATAAATTGCAGAATCGATTGTCACCAATGAATAGTTATCAATATATTCCATCATAGAAGTACAGTAATTCTTTTCTATATGCAATTCAAAAGAAATTATCGGTGCGGGCAAACCTCCATTATTATCAAAAAAGTAGGCGAATCCATGGACCCCGTTGCCAACATCTAAATCAATTATCGGAGCGCCAACTACAATGACTGAATAGTCGAATACGACATTAATTATCAGTTTATCTCCTGGAGAATATACTCCCGTTCCATTTTTCACTGTAACTTCTCGCACTTTTGGTGCAGATATAGCGTCGACAGATATGTTCCGTCCACTTGGACTTGCTAGATATCTTTGAATCGGAATCTCAGTGTTTGCATTAAGGGTCGACAAAGAGGTCTTACGTCTAATACAATCGTTTCGAGCCTTGCACTGAATATTTGAAGAAATTATCGAAACTTCTTCATCATATTTTGTATAGTCACCAACTTCGATCTCATACTTAAATACTAATGTGGATGCGCTTGATAAATTCTTGGCATATGACGCATTTACATGGTTTCCTTCTCTGTCCAGTAATGATAATTGGATCCAAGGCATACCACGGACGCTAACTGGAATAGTGTATGTAAAATGTATCGAAATGAAATCCCCTGCTGTGACCAAACATGTAGTACCGTTTTTGTGGAACTCGCAGCTTTTAGACTCTGAAAACATAGACGAAATTGATGGCTTTGTTCCGTTAATAGAGATCATTGGCTGTATTTGTTGAATTTCGGTGATATTGCTGTGATCCGCAAAAGATAAGTCAGCAGGAGAACCATTTGCATTTCGAATTTGACAACGTTGGATAGCTTGATCATCACATAAGATAGGTGTTTTTTGGAACGGTAAAATCATCCAATCTAGTCTTTCTGTTTCATCATTTTCAGTTACGACAAGTCGAAAAATCAATACTTCCGTCCCATTGCCTCTTTCATAAGTTGCATTCGACTGAATATTCAAATGGATCAATGGGATGGTGTCTCCATAAACGTATACCTCATCCGAAAAAATAAGATTCAACCAAACTATATCTCCAAAGCTGACTACTTGCATAGTTTCGTCAATACTGATAGACATGACTTTAGGGTTAGGACTTGAACGTGTATCTATCTGGTAGGAATGGTACAGGGCGATATATGTAGCTTGAAAATGTTGATAGAGAATAAAAAGTATTAGCAAATATTGAGTCATAGTGCCGTCATGAAAACATAGTCTCACCTTCGTTCTTGAGTGGTAGATTTAATCGAGAATGAATAACGGGTCTTGAGCTCATTTGCATTACATAACCTTCCATACTTGCCCCTTCGAGACAACCAGCTGCAACACAAATTTGATGACAATAAATTGGGGCAAAAGTAAAGTCTCCAGTCCTCACTTTGTACATGAACGTTAATTCTGATGTCGCATTTCCAGAGTGGTAATGTGCCTCTGAAAATCGCCCGCCTAGCGATACAACTAAGACTGGTGGCCCATTCAAAAGTACCACAGGCGTTGTGAAACTCACTTGGATAGGTATTGAATCTCCTGAGTGCAAAGTAAGATTCTTTCCATGATCAATTGTCAGAATTTTTGTCACAGTGGGAAGTCTACCGTCTACTTTGATAGGATTGCTATCAAGCCTGAGTAGCGACAAAGGAATAGTCAAATTGGCGCCAGTAACTGGTTCATCTGACAGACGCCTCACGTATGATCCATGTTCGATTTCAATTCGAGTGGGTTTACTATTATTCAATAGATTCAAAGACCATTGATCTCGCTGTACTTTGTACATAAACACTACTTTATCAGCATCGTGGTGCGTATAAGTAGCCTTCCCAACACCTTGTCTTGTATTCAAAGAAATGAAGGCCTGCCCCTTGACCGATACAGCCTTATCAAAAACCACTTCGATAATAATTTCATCACCGGCATATTGTACCTCGTCTAGACCTCGTTTCGTAATGACCTGTAAATTTGTAATTTTTGGAGGTGTGGTGTCGATTATGATGCTGCGGTTCGGCAAAAGCAAATTTGAATCCATTGTCAAATTGGCTAATATCGAAGAAGTTGAGTCATCTTTCAATGCATTTACTATCAGTGAACCTCTTGCTATGATGTTTTGAAAGGGATCGTGTACAAGGCTTAGCTTACGAGTATTATCTCCTGGTAAAACGTTGTAACGAAATATTAATGCTTTTGACCCTGCGCCGCTTTTTTATTTTGCGTAACGATAAGAACAAG
>Ga0213868_10002479_pt1 | contig 17693 bp, 13 predicted proteins | sample PICome_9_FD_160087 | JGI IMG/M metagenome (GOLD analysis project Ga0213868, IMG submission 160087) | Coastal seawater microbial communities near Pivers Island, North Carolina, United States - PICO127 | ecosystem: Environmental > Aquatic > Marine > Coastal | place: USA: North Carolina...
AAGCCCACAAAGAACCTTTATTTGACCCCCATCCACAGGTAGTATCCAACTCAAAAAAAGATTGGGAAGAAGTCACCAAAGAAGTGTTTTCAGAAATTTTCAAAAAAAGTCCTTTAAAGCGCACCAAATTTGAGGGATTGCGCAGAAATATAGAATTCTTAAAACCATAATATAACAATCTACAACCAAGGGATAATAGGGTGTGGAGTGAAAATAATTAATGTTTAATTTAGACACCGTTTTAACTTCACTCTGTTACATTTGTAGTGTACCAAAAAAAATCAATTTGTTGTTATGAGTAAACAAAGTAAACGCAAAGAAGCCCTTTTATATCACTCTAAGCCACGACCTGGTAAAATACAGGTAGTGCCAACAACTAAATATGCTACACAAAGAGATTTATCTCTGGCTTACTCCCCCGGTGTTGCAGAGCCTTGTCTGGAAATAGCCAAAGATGTTGAGAATGTATATAAGTATACCTCCAAAGGAAATTTAGTAGCCGTTATTACTAATGGTTCGGCAGTATTAGGGCTTGGTAATATAGGACCCCAGGCTTCCAAACCTGTTATGGAGGGAAAAGGATTGTTGTTTAAAATATTTGCAGATATAGACGTGTTTGATATCGAGATAGATACTCAAGATGTAGACGCATTTGTTGAAACGGTAAAAAATATTGCACCCACTTTTGGTGGGATTAATCTTGAGGATATCAAAGCACCAGAGGCTTTTAAGATTGAAAAAAGGCTGAAAGAAGAGCTTGATATACCTGTTATGCATGATGACCAGCACGGTACGGCTATTATCTCTGCTGCCGCCCTTTTAAATGCAATAGAGCTGGCAGATAAAAAAATAAATGAAGTTAAAATTGTAATAAGTGGAGCTGGTGCTGCTGCAGTATCTTGTACAAGACTCTACAAGGCCTTTGGAGCAGTAGGAGCAAATATTGTAATGTTGGACAGCAAAGGAGTAATTAGAGATGACAGATCTGAGTTGTCACCTGAGAAGTCAGAATTTGCAACCCATAGGAAAATCGATACTTTAGACCAGGCTATGGTTGATGCAGACGTTTTTGTTGGTCTTTCTATTGCAGATATTGTAACCCCAAGTATGCTTAAATCAATGGCTGCAGATCCAATTGTTTTTGCGATGGCTAATCCAGATCCTGAGATCGAATATAAACTAGCCTGTAAAACACGAGATGATATTATCATGGCAACAGGCAGGAGTGACCATCCCAATCAAGTAAATAATGTATTGGGGTTTCCTTTTATCTTTAGAGGCGCTCTTGACGTTCGTGCCACCAAGATTAACGAGGCTATGAAAATGGCTGCTGTTAAAGCCCTGGCTGCTTTGGCCAAGGAATCTGTGCCTGAGCAAGTTAATATTGCCTATGGAGAAACCAAACTTATTTTTGGTAGAGATTACATCATTCCAAAACCCTTTGATCCAAGACTCATAGACCATATTCCACCAGCTGTAGCGAAGGCTGCCATGGAGAGTGGTGTTGCAACTGCACCCATTAACAATTGGAAAAAATATAGAGATGAGTTAACCCAGCGTATGGGTGGAGATAATAAGATCATTCGCCTATTGCTTAGCCGTGCCAAACAAAATCCAAAACGCATTGTTTTTGCAGAAGCAGATCATTTAAATGTATTGAAAGCAGCTCAAATTGTTTATGAAGAAGGCATCGGAATCCCGGTTTTGTTAGGAAGGAAAGCCGTTATCCAAGAGCTTATGGAACAACTTGAATTTGACGCAGATATTCAAATTATGGATCCAAAGGCAGATGATCAAGCCGAAAATTTAAAGAATTACGCAAAAAAATTATTTGAAAATAGACACAGAAAGGGTGTTACTCTTTTTGATGCAGAAAAATTAATGCGCGAGCGCAATTACTTTGCAGCTATGATGCTCAACCAAGGGGATGTTGATGCAATGATTTCTGGTTACTCAAGAGCCTATCCATCTGTTCTGCGTCCTGTTTTGGAGGTAGTGGGTCGTTTTGATGGTGTCAATAAAGTGGCTACTACCAATATGATGCTTACCAAAAGAGGTCCCATTTTTATAAGTGATACTTCTATTAATATTGACCCTACAGCAAAAGAGCTGGCTAAGATTGCCCAGATGACAAATTACACCATGAAAATGTTTGGTTTAACCCCCGTTATAGCTATGATAAGCTATGCCAATTTCGGATCATCAAAAGATGCCCATGCTACAAAGGTGCGTGAGGCTGTTGCTTATTTGCACAGAACAAATCCAGACATGCATATCGATGGAGAGTTACAAACCGATTTCGCTTTAAATCCAGAAATGTTACAGAGCAAATTTCCGTTTTCTAAGCTTGCGGGTAAGAAAGTAAACGCACTTGTATTCCCAAATTTAGACGCTGCCAATAGCAACTATAAGTTATTAAAAGAAATCAATGGTGTTGAATCTGTTGGTCCAATTATGCTTGGGATGCGAAAGCCAGTTCATATTCTACAACTTGGGGCAAGTGTGGAAGAAATTGTGAATATGGCAGCGGTTTCTGTAGTAGATGCTCAACAAAAAGAAAAACGAGAACAAACCGCCTAAAAGCAGTAATGTTTCAGCAATAAATTTAGGTTTTAACCCCTCAGAGAAGCCAATAAAATATACTATATTTGGCAAAAATAACACAAGGATAATATTCGTATAACGCATGATAACTCAATTACAGGGAAGACTTGTTGAGAAATCACCCACAGATGTGGTCATAGACTGTCATGGAGTGGGGTATTTTGTAAATATTTCTTTACACACTTTTGCACAGTTACCTACATCAGAAAACGTCAAATTATACACGCACCTACAGGTTAGAGAAGATGCACATATTTTATATGGGTTTTCTAGTATTGTGGAGCGAGAGGTATTTAGGTTATTAATCTCTGTATCTGGAGTTGGGGCAAGCACAGCAAGAACCATGTTGTCTTCTTTATCGCCAAAGCAGGTAACTGAAGCTATTGCATCAAGTGATGTGGCTACGATTCAATCTGTTAAGGGAATTGGAGCAAAAACAGCCCAACGTGTGTTGTTAGACTTGAAAGATAAAATACTAAAGGTATATGGCTTAGACGAAGTTTCTGTGGTTTCAAGCAATACCAACAAAAATGAAGCGTTATCTGCTTTGGATACCTTAGGTTTTACTCGCAAACAGGCTGAAAAAGTTTGTGATGCAGTGATAAAACAATATCCGCAGGCAACCATCGAGGAAATTATAAAGCAGGCTTTAAAAAAATTATAAATATTGGGTACAAATTTCATAAAGTTTAAAAATAGCTTTTTTAAACATTTCTTATTTTTAAGTATCTTTTTTGGGGGTTTCTTAAGTGCAATTGCACAGGATTCTACTGCCACAGGATCTTCCATGGGGCGTATCGAGTTGCCTCCATCCTCTTCTATTCAAAATTTATACACCTATGACCCTGTAACCAACACCTACTACTACAGTGAAATGTTAGGTGATTTTAATGTGGGCCTTCCCCTTGTGTTGAGTCCTGAGGCCTATCGTGATTTAATCTTAAAGGAGCAAATGCGCGATTATTTCAAAGAAAAAATTGATGCCGCTGATGGAAGAAAAGATGGCGCTGAAGATGCCCAGAAAAACCTTCTTCCCAAGTTTTATGTTAATTCTAGCTTTTTTGAATCTGTATTTGGAGGAAATACCATAGAGGTAATACCTCAAGGAACCGTAGAGATGGATTTAGGTCTTCTGTACACAAAACAGGACAATCCAGCATTTTCCCCAAGAAACAGAAGTAATTTATCTTTTGATTTTGACCAGCGCATTAGCCTAAGTTTGCTTGGAAAAGTTGGTGAGCGTTTACAGGTAACTGCAAACTATGATACCCAGTCAACCTTTGATTTTCAAAACCAAGTAAAACTTGAATTCACACCCACAGAGGATGATATCATTCGTTCCATAGAGGTAGGTAATGTAAGCATGCCCTTAAATAGCACCCTTATTCCTGGTGCTCAAAGTCTATTTGGTGTAAAAACAGAGTTGCAATTTGGAAAAACTAAAATTACAGGTGTATTCTCCGAGCAGCAATCTGAGACTAGAAACGTAACCACAGAGGGTGGTGGTACCATTACCGATTTTGATATCTATGCCTTAAACTATGATGAAAATCGTCACTTTTTCTTAGCACATTATTTTAGAGATACCTATGATAGAGCCTTAAAGCAATATCCATTTATTCGTTCTAATGTACAAATTACAAGAGTAGAGGCTTGGATTACCAATAGAGGAAACCAAACCCAAGATGTTCGTAATATTGTGGCCTTGCAAGATGTTGGTGAGTCTAAGATATCAAACATTGGTATAGATAACATACCAGGTGGATTTTTAAACAGACCTCCTAATTCTTTTCCTGATAACGGTAACAATGATTTCAACCCATTTGGAATCGATGATTCAAGTGCACAAGGGATTTTAAATGAACAAATTAGAGATATAGCCACTGTACAACAGGGGTTTGGAGGTGTGCAAGTACAAGATGGCTCAGATTTTTTAACCCTTGAAAACGCCAGAAAATTAAGAGCCAGTGAATATACTATTAACTCTCAGTTGGGATATATTTCTTTAAACCAACGGTTAAACAATGATGAGGTCATAGCCGTATCATTTCAATATACGGTTAACGGAAAAGTATACCAAGTGGGTGAGTTCTCTACCGACGGGGTAGATGCTACAGGAGGGCTTGTTAGACCTGGAGAGCCAGGAAATCCAGGAATGGATGACATAGAAGGCATCCCTCAAAATTTAATCGTAAAATTACTTAAAAGCAACATCACCAATGTAACAGAGCCCATCTGGGATTTGATGATGAAAAATATTTACTCCCTGGGAGCCTTTCAGTTAGAACAAGAAGACTTTAGATTAGACATCCAATACAGAGATCCAGCACCTTTAAATTACATTACTGCTGCCCAGGGAACAATTACCAATCCTGCAGTTGCCTTACCTGACGATGTTGATAACAAAACACTATTAAGGGTTTTTAATCTCGATAGATTAAATTTCAATAATGATCCTCAACAAGGGGGAGATGGTTTTTTTGATTTTATACCAGGGCTAACGGTAGATCAGCAAAACGGGCGTATCATATTTACAAGTGTGGAGCCTTTTGGTGAATATCTTTTCAATAAGCTAGATGATCCCTCCACAGCCTCTAGTCAGTATGATATGCCCGAGAGTTATAATGCCAATCAAAGCAAATACGTGTTTAGAACCCTTTACACATCAACTAAAACTCAGGCAGAACAAGAGGATAGTGATAAAAATAAATTTCAGTTAACTGGTAGGTATAAATCTAGTGGTGGGAACGGAATACCTATCGGAGCTTTTAATATCCCACAGGGGTCTGTAGTAGTTACTGCAGGAGGAAGAACTTTATCTGAAGGGGTTGATTACACGGTAAACTATCAAGCTGGAACGGTGCAGATTTTGGACTCTTCTTTGCTAGCTTCAAACACTCCTGTCAACATAACAGTAGAAAACAATACACTTTTTGGACAACAAACAAAACGTTTTACAGGTTTAAATATTGAGCATAAATTCAATGAAAACTTTGTCATAGGAGGTACCTATCTTAGGCTTAACGAACGCCCACTTACGCAAAAATCCACCTATAATGTTGAACCAATTAACAATCAAATATTTGGGGTTAATTTAAATTATGCAACCCAGGTTCCTTTCTTTACCCGACTGGTAAACAAGCTCCCTAATATTGATACAGACGTAGAGTCAAATTTTTCTGTGCGTGGTGAATTTGCGTATTTATTACCAAGTGCTCCAGAGGTTTCAGATTTTGGAGGAAGAACCACGGTCTACATTGATGATTTTGAGTCTTCACAAACAGAATTTGACATCAGTACTGCAACCTCATGGCGCTTGTCTTCCTCTCCAGATGGTTTTGGGGGAGAACAGCCAAACAGCACACTAGATTACAATTACAAGCGTGCCCGTTTAAACTGGTATACCATTGACCCTATTTTTTATAGCAGCCAAAGACCAGATGGAATTACAAATCAAGACTTATCCTCGCCCTTCACAAGACGAATATTTAGAGATGAAATATTTCCTGCACAAGATATAATTCAGGGGCAAACCCAGGCACTATTTTCGTTAGACCTTTCTTTTTATCCAAGCGAGCGTGGAGAATATAATTTTAATCCAGCTGCTGGTGGCACTAACGAGTTGCCTAATCCTGCCGGTAACTTTGGAGGAATTTCTAGAGAGTTGACGACCACAGATTTTGAGAGAAGCAATGTGGAGTTTATTCAGTTTTGGTTATTGGATCCGTTTATATACGAGGAAAATAATACCAATACTGGAGGAACACTAAGTTTCAACATAGGAAATATTTCTGAAGATGTTTTAAAAGATGGCAGAAAACAATATGAGAATGGGTTGCCTCAAGATGGCGGTTCAACCAACACAACACCAACTATTTGGGGTAAGGTCCCTACCAATCAATCGTTGGTCTATACTTTTGACACAGAGGGACAAGAGCGTATCAATCAAGATGTAGGGTATGATGGTTTAAACAATGCTCAGGAGAGCGATATGTATCCGGCCTTTAGTGGACTTGCTGACCCTGCAAATGACAACTATCAATACTTCTTACAGGCCTCTGGCGATATCAGGAGTCGTTACAAGCAATACAACGGGACAGAGGGGAATTCTCCTGTTGAGGTAACAAATACAAATCGTGGTTCTACCACCCAGCCAGATGTAGAAGATATTAACCGTGATAACTCTATGAATACTGTAGATAGTTATTATGAGTACAACATACCTATCAATAGAGATGCACTAACCCCTGCCACCAATGATTATGTTACAGACGTGCGTGAGAGTACCATTACACTCCAAGATAATAGTTCTTTGGATGTTAGGTGGGTTCAGTTCAAGGTTCCTGTTGCAGATTTTGACAGGGCAGTAAATGGTATTTCAGATTTCAGATCAATACGTTTTATGCGTATGTATATGTCTGGCTTTGAACAGCAAACAACACTCCGTTTGGGAACCCTAGAGTTGGTTAGAGGAGATTACAGAAGATACTTGCAAACCCTTGATAATGTAACCCAAGAGGATCCTGCTCTTGATGATACTGTATTTGAGGTAGAGGCAGTCAATATCATAGACAACGAAAACAGACAACCCATACCCTATACCTTGCCACCTGGAGTTGTTAGAGAACAACTGAATAACAACAACAATATCATCAGGCAAGATGAACAATCTCTAGCCCTACGTGTTTGTGGGTTAGAGCAAAATGATGCCCGAGGTGTCTATAAAAATTTCAGTGTAGATATGCGGCAGTATAAAAACTTAGAAATGTTTATTCATGCCGAATCTATTGTGAATCAAACAGCCTTGTCAGAGGGTGATCTGGTTGCATTTATTAGAATGGGTAATGATTTAACAGAAAGTTTCTATGAAGTGCAAGTTTCTTTGAAACCAACAGCTTTCAACACCACTAACGCAGAAGAAATTTGGCCTGTAGAGAACAGACTCAACCTACCTCTTAGCTTGTTACAAGATTTAAAATCTACCATTCTAGGAGATCCTGCCACCTATGCTCCAAACCAATTACACTTCTTTGAAGAGGGCCAAATTGATGGTTTGCCTTCAAACATACTCAGGGTAGGGATGAAGGGTAATCCAAGTTTTGGTGATATTCGTATTGCCATGATTGGTGTGAGAAACGAGACCAATACAGAACTTTGTGGAGAAGTTTGGTTTAATGAATTACGTTTATCTGAGCTGCAAAACCAAGGAGGTTGGGCAGCGGTTGCTGCCATGGATGCAAACTTTGCAGATTTTGCAAATCTAAGCGCAACAGGTAGAGTAAGTACCATTGGTTTTGGTTCGTTAGAACAAGGGCCAAATGATAGAAGCAGGGAAGACGTGCAAGAATATGATCTGGTAACCAACCTAAACCTTGGGCAGATGCTACCAAAGAAATGGGGAATCCAATTACCTTTTAATTACGGTAGGTCAGAGAAATTAATCACACCGCAATTTGATCCAGAGTACCAAGATGTAGAATTGCAAACCAGGTTAGATAATGAAGAAAATTCACAAAGAAGAGACCAGATTTTAGAGCAGTCTGTAGATTATACAAAAAGGCAGAGTATTAATTTTATTGGAGTTCGTAAAGAGCGTACTTCAGAGGGTAAACCAAAAGTGTATGACGTAGAGAACCTCACACTTTCTGCCTCTTACAATCAAATTGATCATAACGATTTTGAAATTCAAGAGGCTTTAGATCAAAACGTGCGTTTGGGCGCAACATATGCCTACAACTTCACTCCCAAAACATTTGAGCCATTTAAAAAGAACGATTCTATTTTTAGAGGAAAATACTGGAAGTTTTTAAAAGATCTTAATCTCAATTATCTGCCAACTAGTATTTCGGTTAACTCTAATATTTTAAGACAACACAATGAACAAAAATTTAGAGAACTAAATCTAGAGGAGGGTAATATAGGCTTGCCAGTGCTTTTTCAAAGAAACTATTTGTTTGATTGGGATTATGCAATTAACTATAACTTGACCAAATCTTTCCGCTTTAATTTCACGACTTCTAATAACAGAATTGTTACCAACTATATAGATGATCAAGGTATTGCAAACAATCAAATTGGAGTTTTTGATGGTCTGTTTGATGTAGGAGATCCCAACCAGCACTTTCAATCCTTGCAAATAAATTATGATCTTCCAACTGCTAAATTCCCTTTTCTAAAGTGGATTCGTGCCACTTACTCATATACAGGAGATTTCCAATGGCAAGACGGCAGTGATTTATTCAACAACATTGATATTGAATTGTCTGACGGTACTGTGCAAACCTATGACTTAGGAAATTCCATCCAAAATGCAAGCACACATCGTATCAATTCAACCTATGATTTCAGCGCTTTTTATAGATACATCGGACTCTCAAAAAAGAAGGCTAGTAGAGGCTCACGGGGTGTAAGAAATAGCTCAACTGGAAACGGGGGTGGTTTTAATCCAAAAGGCCAGAATGCAAAAGGAGGTAAAGATGCAAAGTCCAATCCTAAGAGTGACGCTTTAGGGCTCGCCGCTAAAGGTGGTAATAATTCATCAGCAAGGGGCGGGGGTTCTGGCGGCGGATTCGGAAATGGATTAAGCAATGCAGACAAGGCTGCCAATACGCTCATTGGGCTAGCCACAATGATTAAAAAAGCACAATTTAACTACCAAGAAACTAACGGTATTTTCTTGCCAGGGTACAACCGCTCCATTGGTTTTATAGGGACACTAAAACCAACCGCAGGCTTTACCTTTGGAAGCCAAGCTGAGGTTAGAGATCAGGCGGCACGAAATGGATGGTTAACCCTATATCCAGAATACAATGAGCAATACACAGAGAATGAAACAAGTCAGTTAGACGTGCAAGTAAACCTCGAACCAATTAGAGACCTTAAAATAGACATCAATGCCAGCAGAATTTACTCAGAGAATTACTCAGAGAACTACATCATTGAAGATGGGCAGTATAATTCGCTAACTCCAGTAAGCTCTGGAAACTTTAATATTTCAACACTATTAATTGCTACAGCCTTTCAAAGCACAACAGATGCAGCCTCTGTGCCATTTGACGCTTTTAGAAGCAACAGACTCATTGTTGCCAATAACTTGGCATCAGAATTTTATGGTACAGACAGCTTCCCGGTGGATCCAGAAACAGGATATCCAGTTGGATTTGGCCCCACAAGTCAAGATGTATTGTTACCCTCCTTTATAGCCGCCTACAGAGGTGCAGATGTACAGAGTGAGAGAAAGGGGATTTTAAGAGACATACCTCTGCCCAATTGGGATATTAAATATACAGGTTTTATGCGTTTGGGATGGTTTAAAAAACGATTCAAAAGGTTCTCGCTTCAGCATGGATATACTGCCGGGTATACTGTAAACCAATTCCAGACCAATTTGGATTACAACCGCTCTAGAGATGGCAACCCAGCAACAGCCTCAAAAAATCAAGCTGGAGATTTTAAAAGCGAGCAGTTTTTAACCAATGTAAATCTTACCGAGCAATTTTCTCCGCTACTTAAAATTGACCTTGAGATGAAAAACTCTGTCAAGGTCACCGCAGAGTATAGAAAAGATAGAGCCCTTGGTTTGAGTTTTGCAAACAACCTTCTTACAGAAATTAAGGGAGATGAAGTTATTATTGGTCTTGGTTACAGAATTAAAGACCTAAGAATTGGAACTAATTTTGGCGGTAAAAAGCAAATATTAAAAAGTGACTTAAACTTTAGGTTAGACCTTTCGAGAAGAGATAACAGAACCATCATACGCTATTTGGATATCGAGAATAATCAAACCACTGCAGGACAAACTATTTACGGAGCACAGTTGTTAGTAGACTACGCCTTGAGTAAAAACCTAACTGCTGCATTTTATTATGACCACACGTTTTCTGAGTATGCAATTTCAACTGCTTTCCCACAAACAACAATACGCAGTGGTTTGACCCTAAGATATAATTTTGGTAATTAGAATATAAACACAAAAAAACACACATTACTATGAATATTCCATCAGATTTAAAATACACAAAAGACCACGAGTGGGTTGCCATAGATGGTGACATCGCTACTGTAGGAATCACAGATTTTGCGCAGGGTGAACTTGGAGATATTGTATATGTAGAGGTTGAAACTCTAGACGAAACTATGGATGCCGATGAGGTATTTGGATCTGTAGAGGCTGTTAAAACAGTATCAGATTTGTTTCTACCCCTATCTGGCGAAATTATAGAGTTCAATGACTCCCTAGAATCTGACCCTGAAAAAGTTAACAATGATCCTTATGGAGAAGGTTGGATGATAAAGGTTAAGATTTCTAATCCAGATGAAATTAAAAACCTACTAGATGAAGCAGGGTATAAAGAACTTGTTGGAGCCTAAACTTTTGTTTGGTGTTGCCTTTGGTTTCACGCTACTCATTACAATTGCATTATTACTTCCAATTACTGGGGTTCCAAAAATAGAAAGCATTCCATTTTTAGATAAGATCATTCATTTTATCATTAATGCACTACTTTTTTTGGTCTGGGCCAGTTATGCTTTCTCAAGAAAGCTAAAGGGTATAAAACCTTTTAATTTACTGTTATTATTTATTTGCATTTTTATTTACGGCATACTTATTGAAGTCATACAGGAAAGTTTAATCCCCAAAAGAAGCGCAGATATTTTTGATGTGTTGGCAAATTTTTGCGGTTTGATTTTAGGATCATTGGTGGTTAAAGTGTCAAATAAATTTATTTACTAACATTACAGGACTATTGTTTTACAATACAATAGATTTTCTATATTTTTATCAGCAATAATTTAAATTCAATTATGGAACCTAAAAAAAATCCAAAAGCAGATTTAAAACAATGGAGTGGAGTTTACTTTTTAGCAGGTCTTGCTTTTATGTTGTTTTTATCTTGGCAAGCCGTAGAGTGGAAATCTTACGATAGAGATCTTTCTTTAGACACCCTAAATGTGGGTGATGACCTCGATGAAGATATTCCAATAACAGAGTTGCTAACACCACCTCCACCACCTCCGCCACCTCCTCCAGCTCCAGAAGTTATTGAGGTAATTGAGGATGAGGCAGATGTAGAGGAAACCATTATTGAATCTACAGAGATCAGCCAAGAAGAGGAGATTGTAGAGATTGAAGAGATTGAAGTAGCTGGAGAAATTATTGATGATGTACCTTTCGCAGTGATTGAAAATGTACCAATTTACCCTGGTTGTGAGAGAGCTGGTAACAACGCTGCCAAGAAAAAATGCATGTCTGGTAAAATTCAAAAATTTGTACAAAAGAAATTCAATACAGACCTAGCAAGTGATTTAGGTTTGGAAGGAATACAGCAAATATATGTGCAATTCAAAATTGACAAAACAGGTAACATTACAAATGTACAAGCCCGAGCGCCGCACCCAAAGTTAAAACAGGAAGCCATGAAGACTATCAAGGCTCTTCCCAAGATGACACCGGGAAAGCAGCGTGGTCAAGCGGTAGGTGTACTATATTCACTTCCAATTAGATTTCAGATAGAGAACTAAAACAAATAGATTATGAAAGTATTTAAACACATCATTGCCCTTGTTATTATTCTAGCATTAACCGCTTGTACTAAAGATGATACTCCTGCCTATGAGCTTACCAGCGAAAATCTAAGTGCAGGAACTTATGATATCACCTATCTCACTTCAAACGAAACAGAAACGGTTAATATTAATGGTCTTGATATCATAACAGAATACTCAACCATTGGCGAAACATTTCAACTCAGCGTTGACTTCTTTGATAATGGAACTTATGTTCTGGACGGACAATACGTGATCAATACCCTAGTTACCGTTGCAGGGGAGACTGTAGAAGAATCAACTGTTATTGTAGATATTGATAACGAGCAAGGTACCTACACGCCCAATAATAATAGCATGCAGCTTCTTTTGGATGAGACTCTCTATGATGTTACATTTTTTAATGCCAATGAACTCAGATTATCTTATAGTGAGGCATATTCAGAAGATGGGGTAGATTATTTCGAAACAGAAGAAATTAGAATGGCACGGTAAAATCCATTAACTACAAATAAAAAAAGTGCTGCTTTTAATTGAGTAGTACTTTTTTTGGTTTTATATCCAATGTTCTTGTTGTGTGTTGTAAGCTTTTTTTAACATAGATAATGTCTTATAAATTGGTTAGAATTAGAGTTGTACTGTATCTTTGCACACTCAAAAGAGAAGGTAAAATTAAATTAGATTCTATTGTCAGTTACTCACACACAAGCACTTCCCATCTGGTGGCTTAAAAACTTTGCAGATATAACCAAACTTAGGTTGTCTCTAAGTGTTGTGTTCTCATCTGTGGCCGGGTATTTACTTGGCGCAACACAGGTAGACTTTATGATTTTGTTGCTCTTGTGTATTGGGGGATATTGCATGGTAGGAGCAAGTAATGTTTACAATCAAATCATGGAGCGGGATTTAGATATCCTGATGGATAGAACAAGAAACAGACCTATACCAGCGGGAAGCATGAGTGTGCTTGCGGCCTTTTTTATTGCAATTATACTTACTCTTATTGGCATCACTGTTCTGTACAGTATCAATCCGCAAACAGCCATGTTTGGGGCCATATCAATCTTTATTTACGTGTTTTTATACACCCCTTTAAAAACAAGGACACCCTTGTCTGTTTTTGTGGGCGCATTTCCTGGAGCAATTCCTTTTATGTTAGGATGGGTTGCTGCAACCAATAAATTTGGTATAGAGCCTGGGACTTTGTTTATGATACAATTTTTTTGGCAATTCCCTCACTTTTGGGCCATAGGATGGTTTTTATTTGATGATTACAAAAAAGGAGGCTTTTTTATGTTGCCTACCGGCAAAAGAGATCAAGCCACAGCCCTACAAGTTGTTTTTTATAGTATTTGCACTGTGCTATCTTCTCTTATTCCTGCATTTGGGGTAACAGGTACATTTTATATTACTCCAGTGTCTGCCATTATCATTGGCGGGCTAGGAATTTGGTTTGTGTATTACGGCTTGAGACTGTATGAACAAAAAACAGATAAATCAGCCAAAGCCTTAATGCTAGTAAGTGTAAGTTATATTACCTTATTGCAAATCATTTATGTGGCAGATAAACTAATTAGGTAGTCATATTGTTAAAAAAAGGATCATTAACATCTCATTTTTAAATTAGAAATTAAAATCAAACTATTATCATGAAAATATCAAATCTTTTATTAAATATTCTACAGCTTCTGGTTGTTTATATTTTATTTGTAATATTTTTTCAATTCTTTTTTTCAGGGGGAGTAGAGTATATTTTGAGTTTGTTTAGTGCTTCTTTATTTTGGAAATTCTATGATAGATTTTCATTATTAATTCTATCAACAGTGAGCCCTTCAAGAACATTAAAATATAATAATTCAAGAGATTATTCAGAAGTTACAGAAAAAGATAAAATAGCTCGCGCTAAAAAGAACATGCTTCTTTTTGGTATGATAAGTCTAGGAATGAGTTTTGCGGGTCTTACCAGCGCCTATATCATCAGTAAAGAGCGAGCAGATTGGTTAACTGATTTTGAAATACCTCAAGCTTTTTTTATCAGTCTTGCTGTAATTATTACAAGTAGCGTTACGTTTATTTTGGCAAAAAGTGCTGTAAAAAAAGAGGAAAATACCAAAGCAATGTTACTATTGGTTAGCACATTCATTTTAGGAGCAGTCTTTGTATACCTGCAATTTCTTGGTTTTTCTCAAATTATCGAAAACGGCTACTTTTTTACCGGAAGTGAGAGTAGTATTACCACTTCATTTATTTATTTGGTGGTGTTGTTACACCTTGCTCATATTGTTGCTGCCCTAGTGAGTGTGCTGGTAGTAATTTATAATCATTACAAATTAAAATACACAAACTCTAACACCCTTGGAATTGAACTTGCTGCTACTTTTTGGCACTTTGTGGACGTGCTTTGGGTGTATCTGTTTTTGTTTTTATATTTCGTGAGATAAAAAAATAATGTATTTTTGAACCAAATTAAAATTGATTTCTATTTATGGAAACAACTGTTGCAACAACGGCGTCTCAAGGCGGTGTTTGGGGAGGTGGAAACCGACCTTTAAGAGCTAGTTATGGTAAAATGATGATGTGGTTTTTCATCGTCTCTGATGCCTTAACTTTCTCTGGATTTTTAGCTGCTTACGGCTTTTCAAGATTCAAATTTGTAGACGCATGGCCTATCGCCGATGAGGTGTTTACACACTTTCCTTTTTTACATGGAGTGCCTGCACCCATGTTTTATGTCGCTTTTATGACCTTCATTCTTATTTTCTCTTCTGTGACCATGGTATTGGCTGTAGATGCAGGGCATAAAATGAAGCAAAGCAAAGTTGCGGTATACATGTTTTTAACCATTATTGGTGGAGCAATATTTGTTGGATCTCAAGCCTGGGAGTGGGCAACATTTATAAAAGGAGATTACGGTGCTGTAGAGACAAAAGGAGGCAAAATATTACAGTTTTTAGATACAGAAGGCAATCGTGTGGCCATTGGTAGTTTTGCTGAATCTATGCAAACTACAGCCATAGAACAGGAGTCAAGTAATGGTGTTTGGTTTATGAGTGGTAACGATCAAACTTCTTACAGCTTTGAAGAAGTAAAAGCTGGCTTTTTAGCAAATGAGAATTTGTTAATCCGCACCCAATATTTGGATGCAGATGGCCATCCGACGGTTCTTACAAGAGAGGCCTCTGTAGCCAAAATTCAGAAAGATGGCAGGCTAGTTGTGGAGGGTGCAAACCTAAAACGCAATGAGTATGGACATCCCTTATTTGCAGATTTCTTTTTCTTTATCACAGGATTTCATGGGTTTCATGTTTTCTCTGGAGTGCTGATAAACATCATTATTTTCTTTAACGTTGTAATTGGAACTTATGAGCGAAGAAAGAGTTATGAAATGGTAGAAAAAGTAGGTCTATACTGGCACTTTGTCGATCTAGTTTGGGTATTTGTATTTACCTTCTTTTACCTTGTTTAATAAAAATATATAGCAGCATACACCATGGGACATCACGAACATAATTTAGCAATCTTTCGAGGAAAGCTTAAGTTCAAATCTAATGAACAAAAAATTTGGGGAGTTTTTATCTTCCTTTCTATCATTACCATCATCGAGGTTGCACTTGGTATTGTAAAGCCAGAAGCTTTAATGACACCTTATATCTCTGCATTTGAAGGTGGTTTTATGGCTACCATGGCCAATATTGTATTGGCTGCCCTGATTTACATGAAGCCATTAAATTTAATATTTATTGTGCTTACCATTGTTAAGGCCTACTACATCACCTGGGATTTCATGCACATGCGTGATGAGACAAAAGCATTAAGGCGTATGGTGGTTTGGACTGCTATTTTCTTGTTATGTTATTTAGTTTTAATCTTACTTGTAGAGGGAGACTATATCTTTGAGGTCTATAAAAACAATTACATTAAGTTTGACTTCTAACATAAAATAACAGCCTTAGAACATATTAGAAATCCCACCTTATTTGGTGGGATTTTTTGTACCCATTTTTTAATTGAATATTAACTAAGTGCTGCTTGGTAAACATTCTTTTGTAGTGTATTTTTACAAACTAAAGCAATCATTTGGAAACACCTCAAAACAGTATTAAAAAGAAAATAGTCTTATTGGTTCTATTTTTATTACCCATAGCAATTTATATGTTTTTTGCCACTGGAGTTAATAATTTTGGAAAACTACCTGTGTTGTCAAAAGATATTGTTAGTGTTTCTGGTTTTAAGGATCTTAATGGCAATGCTGTAACACTAGATAACAAAATCACAATTCTTGGTTTTTTTGGAGACACCCCCCTAAAAACAAAGGCATATACCTATAATCTTGCCCACAAGATTTACAAGAAAAATCATGAATACAAAGAATTTCAGTTTTTAATTTTATTACCTGAAGAGGCAAGAAATGGAGCAAAAATATTGACGGCCAAGATTTCTGAAATCGCTCCCACAACCGCATGGAAATATGCTTTTGGTACCCCAAAAGAGATCAAAGATGTATTTGCTTCTCTTAACAGTGGATACTCTTTAGATAGCGCTCTCTCAAGCAGTTATGTTTTTATAATAGACAAGGATGCGCATCTGCGTGGTAGAAATGATGATGAAGATGTGCCAGATGGTTTTGTATACGGTTATAACTCTGCAGATATTGGTGATATCAACAACAGGATGAGTGACGATGTTAAGGTTGTATTGGCAGAATACCGTAAAGCAACCAAAGAAAACAGTAGAAGAAATGAGATCTTAGTAAATTAGTTATGAAAACAAAGCACATAGGGTTTTTTGCAGTCATTTTAGTTTTTGGAATTATTTTTATTCCAAAAATTCATGATCGTATTGTAAATGATACTGTTGTAGATAATACCAGAATGAGTACAGCAAAAAGCCAAGAAGCTGATGTGGTTGTTGATACCTCAGAAACATTATTAACACTACAGCCAGTGCCCCCTTTTGATTTTATAAACCAAGACTCAGAGCATATCACCAATGATTTTTACAAAGGAAAAGTATATGTTGTAGAATTTTTCTTTTCCAGTTGTACTACTATATGCCCCATAATGAATAGAAACATGGTGAAAGTCTCCCAAGAGTTTGCAAATCAAGAAAATTTTGGGATTGCTTCCATAACCATAGATCCTTCTTTTGATACTCCAAAGGTGTTAAAGGCCTATGCTAACAACTATAATGCAACACACCCAAACTGGAATTTTTTAACAGGAGATCAAAACATTATTCACAAACTCTCCAATGAGGGGTTTAAATTATTTGCGGCACAAGATAAAGAGGAGATAGATGGTTTTTCTCATTCTGGTATGTTTGCCTTGATTGATCAAAATGGTGTCGTTCGGTCAAGAAAGGACACCCACGGCAATCCCCTTTTTTATTACAATGGTCTTGAACAAGAGGGTATTGATATGCTAATACAAGACATTAAAAAACTTTTATAATGAATACAAATCCAACAAAAGTTAAAAACAAGTACAATCTATGGATATGGATTGTTTCAATTGCCATACCTGTAGTGGTGGCCATATAGTTTA
>Ga0213868_10002480_pt1 | contig 17682 bp, 16 predicted proteins | sample PICome_9_FD_160087 | JGI IMG/M metagenome (GOLD analysis project Ga0213868, IMG submission 160087) | Coastal seawater microbial communities near Pivers Island, North Carolina, United States - PICO127 | ecosystem: Environmental > Aquatic > Marine > Coastal | place: USA: North Carolina...
AAACCAACACTACATAAAACTCCTCGACAAGCACTCCAACGACAACTTCACCATTTTTGCCATAAATCTAGATGACAGCCGTTCGGTTTGGGAACAGGCCTCAAAACGTGATCGAGTTACCTGGCCACAGATATCCGACTCACTAGGCTGGGATTCGCCAATGGCCGCCGCCTATAATGTGAACGCTCTGCCAATGAGCTTCCTGCTAAACCCAGAAGGCCGCATTATCGCCCGAAATCTCCGTGGAGCAAAGCTCGAGGCTAAGCTAGCGGAGATCTTCAGATAGGTGCCTTTTAGCCAATTATAAGTCCATATTGCCCTCGCGTCCAAAATTGAGATTGCCGCACTAATCGAGTGCGCTCTTACTTCGCCCCCTATGAAGCTTTCTTACTCCAAGTCCATCGCTCTCAGCCTGATTGCGATACTCACCATTCTCGCAGGATGTTCGAAAAAACCAACGACTCTAGTCGCTCGTATGGAAACGAACAAGGGCACGATCGTGATAGAGCTTTTTGAGGACACGACCCCGATTACCGTCGAGAATTTCGCCGGCCTCGCAGACGGCTCCAAAACCTGGACCACTCCCGATGGAGAAGAGAAAAACGAGCCCTTCTACGACGGCCTCATTTTTCACCGTGTCATAAAGGACTTTATGATCCAAGGAGGTTGCCCACTCGGAACGGGTACAGGCGGTCCAGGCTACCAGTTTCAAGATGAGTGCTATGCCGGTAAAGTAGTCCCTCTTGAAGGTGAAATTGCCGACGACGCTACCGCAAATGAAGTTTTTGGGACACTCTTCCGTCCCCATTTGATGGAGAACCAAGGCAATAGTCCTATCCCAGAAATCGCCACAATTTTTCAGGAAATGCAAACTACTCAAAGCGTCGATCCACTCATCGGAAAGACTGTGGAAGAACTCCAGGCCTTGCTGGGATCTACCGACAAATTGACTCGATTCGAGCCAGAACTGGCTCAGCTAACGGGCGAGATTAAGGACGAGGACGCAGCGAACGTAGTATTCCAAGCTCTCTTCGCGCCCCACTTGCAAGAACACGAAGGAGAAAGCCCCTTACCAGAAGTCGCTGCCCTTTTCACCGCAATTCAGGCCTCAAACTCAGGCCAACCGTTAATCGGTAAGACCGTTGAAGAGCTTCAAGCCCTCATCGGTACCGACACACCAGTGGAGCAACCCAATCTTATAGGCAAGGTAGAATACGGCACAGTTTGCATGGCCAATTCTGGTCCTAGCACCAATGGGTCTCAGTTTTTTATTGTCACGAATACGGACGGGGCGAGCTGGCTGAATGGCAAACACACTGTCTTCGGAAAAGTGATCGAAGGAATGGATGTAGCCCTCGCAATTCAGGAAGTGGAAACGGAGGCAGGCGACAAGCCAGTCGATGATGTTCAAATCCTGCACGTATCGATTGAGCGGATATAGACCATTGATCAAATACCTGCGTAGACAAATCCCCCAACGGCAATTTCGCTTTTTTCAGAGAGAAACCCGAACCTAGGGAAGATATATATTCATAATTAAGATACTATTTCTGTATCCTTTTTTAATTATTATTTCCTAGTCTACAGTCGCTCTCCAAAGTGCATCAAAGCTTTGGGCCTCATCGATCGATCTTCCCTAAAACAAACCTCTCCAATCTTGCCCACTACCGAGAAAAGCCGGTGTGTAGAGTGATTTCACAGTGCCTTCATCCCTGAGCCGGAACTGGCGAAGCGTGTTTTCACTTGTCCTTCCAGCCTAGGCGATCCCAGTAATCAACATGGAAGGCTACAGGAACTCTGTGCGTCCATCATCCTGGATCCTTCAAGAATCCACTTAACCATTCTTCAGCAGGAGGAAAACTGCTACAGCCTTTCGATGTATCGAGCTCGGTCAGCTGAGGCGACTCGGGTCCGCTCTCCAAACGAAACACATCCCTTAAAAAAAGACTTCCCGCGATTCCCATTCCGAGCACCCAAACAATACGCCTATTAAGTTTGAATACGATTCAAGAGGGATCTAGATGGCAAAAGAATATTAACGTACTTAGGAACCTATACCATTCTCTAGTGGTGGCGTTTGCTCTCTATAAGTCCCGCTAAAACTAACTCAATGCTTTTCGTAGAAAAGGCGATCGATGGGTTCAGCGGTATCGTATAGCAGGGTGTGCGGATTGAATCCATCGGCGGGACGGGGTCGAGTCGGTCCTCCCCAACTGCTCGCTGCCCGTCCATTCCAAGCTCTGGAAATCCACTGCGGCCCCCGAAAAGGATCTCTCGTACGATTCATCCATTCAAAAATCTCTCCATGGAGCTGATCCCTGACCTCCGCATGCGCTTCGTCATCAATGAGATTCCTAAGCTCGTCTGGGTCGGTTTCCAAATCGTACAACTCGTCCTTGTCCGTAAGGTTGATGGCTAGTTTGTATCTGCGATTCGTGACACACCTTGTCGGTGAAAACGCTCCAAACCCATCGTGATCCAGCTCGAATCTATTAAACTCCAAAAACACCCTTTCCCGGTCGCACACAGTCGGATTCGAAAAGACCGCCAGCAGGCTTTCACCATGCAGGATCTCTGGTGAATCTTGGCCAAAGAATTCCAAAAACGTGGGCACAAGGTCGATGTGCGAAATAGGACGATCCACAACTGCTCCAGCTGGCGAATGGCCATTCCATCGGACAATGAAAGGAATTTTCGCTATCTCCTCGTACATATTTGGGCCTTTACCCAGCAGAGCGTGCGACCCCAACATATCACCGTGATCAGATGTGTAAATTGATAAAGCGTTCGGTATCCATTTATCTATGGCATCGTTAATTCGCCCAATTTCATAGTCACAATAACTGTTACACGCGAAAAAGGCGTCCATCCGAAGCGTCTCACCATCTCCAAGATGCGACTTAACATGATTCGACCAATCTCTTTGAGACTGAGGCTTATCCTTCAAAGTATCCTTCCCATTAGGGCCCAGCTTGTATTCAAAACCTTCGAAAGCTTCCAAGTATTCTGCGGGACAGATAAAAGGATGATGTGGCTCGTCTATGGAGACGACGAGAAAAAAGTCTTCATCCTTGTAGCGCTCAATAAACTCCAATGCCTTGTCTACGCTACGATGGGCCATAGTAAACGTTTCATCGTGCCCATTGTCTCGCATGTCTTTAGCCGTCGGAACGAGTCGAGAAAAGTCCCTTTCCTCCTTGCTTCCCAGACTATCGAGATAGCAACGCCCATCGAACCAGTAATCTGGGTCCCAACCCTCAGGACAAACTCCATTGCCAAAATAGTCTGTCCCGTCCAAATGCCATTTGCCGATATAGCCGGTGCGGACGCCCAAACCAGAAAGTCGCTGCCCAATCGTCTTAGCGTCTAAGCACGGTGCCATATCATTTCCAAGTACACCGTTGGAATGTGGATACAACCCTGTAAAGATCGCTGACCGAGCCGGGCCACATACCGGCTGGGTGGAATATGCGCGGTTAAATCGGATTCCTTCTGCAGCCATCTTATCGATATAAGGCGTCTTCATCTCGGGCCGGCCATAGCATCCGATGACGTCTGTCCCCTGCGTATCCGTAAGTATGAAAACCGCTTGATTGGGCATTCAAAGAGAATTGATCGGTCGAGACCGAATTTCAAATGCCAAATTGGCATAAGTTCAGAGTTCACGGTTTAATCGAGATACCAGTGCACCCGGTTCCACTATGTTCTATAGACACAAAGCAACTTGCAACAGTGGCAAAGCGTTTCAATAAATACGGATAGCACGTCCCACCTCTTATGAAAATTGATTCCCATCAGCATTTCTGGAAATACGACCCGACTGAGTATGGCTGGATCTCTGAGCAGCACACAGTCTTGAAGCGTGACTTTCTTCCCGTTGATTTAGAACCACTGATGGCGGAAAACAACATCGACGGATGCATTGCGGTACAAGCCAGGCAAACCATCGAGGAAACAGAATGGCTTCTAGAAATTTCCGATGCTAATCCCGCTGTTAAGGGAGTCATCGGCTGGGTCCCGCTCTGCCGTTCCGATCTCAATGCTTCCCTCGACCGGTTGAGTGAGAACCCAAAGCTCGTGGGCGTGCGCCACGTGATCCACGACGAGAAAGACAACAACTTCATTTTAAGGAAGGATTTCAATCAGGGGATTCGGCAGCTCGGACCTCGAAATCTAGTCTACGATATTCTTATCTTCGAAAAGCATCTTCCCCAGACCATCCAATTTGTCGATCAGCACCCAAATCTTCAGTTCGTAGTCGACCACATCGCAAAACCAAAAATCTGTTCCGCTACATTCGATAGCACCTGGGCAGAGAACACCCTCGAACTCAGCAAACGGACAAACGTGGCCTGCAAACTGTCAGGAATGGTCACCGAAGTCATTGAGTCCAGATGGAGCCCCAATCTCCTAAAGCCCTACGTCGATACCGTTCTCGAGGCGTTTGGTCCCGACCGGCTAATAGCAGGCTCGGATTGGCCTGTTTGCCTTTTAAGAGCAGAGTACACCCAATGGCATCAAACGATTCTTTCGATGACCGAATCGCTATCCGAATATGAACAGTCTAATATTCTTGGACAGAACGCTTGTCATATCTACAATATTTAGAATCAGAATCCACTGTTTCGATCCTAGCAAAAATACGTATTTTGCCACATCTTGAACGTGCCGCTCTTTTAGGTACTAGGTCGGGATACGAGCCGGCGGGTTGTGCGAAAAGACCAGAACGCGGAGCATAACCGGACCACTCGCAGGGTGAAAGTCCCAAAAGCCTTACTCTTCCACACGTACTCAGCGGCACAAATACAGCTTTATACCAGCGATTGGGGCCCAGGGCGGGACTTGAAATCGCACAAGTCCCAAAGGAACAATGGGTTGTGGGGCTAATCCCTAGCAGCTGGTGTCTTGAGTGTGCATTATCCTGCACTGATTATGACAGGAAAATGACAGGAAATTAGATGGGGGGCGGGGGTTATTCGAGTAGCAGCATCGCAATTTATATTCATCAACTGCCCCCAGAAAAAATTGTCGCCCTAGGGGCTACTGAGGCAGGAAAACCTATCCCAGCCTGCGTCTAGCAAAGGCAAGAGCTACAACACCAGCTCCAAGAAGGGCTGCTGTGGACCCTGTGTCGGGGACATCGATAATTGCGTTAACCGTGAAAGCACCCCCAGAGGCAATGTCACCAGTAAAATCGATAGTGATAGAGTCCTGCGTAAATGAGTTTACGAAAGATAAACCCGTATTGTTATCGGTTATCGTAACGCCCGTAAGTTGGCCGCCAAGGGATACGTCCAGATCAGAAAATTCAAAATAGGATCCTGAATTGAAAGTTTTGGTTGTAGACTCTGAATAGGTAACTGAAAACAGATCATTGTGAGGATCTATGTTGAAGTAGTCCTGCAGAACGTTGATAGAATCCGAGTTATCCATCGTAACGTTTGTGCTGTAAGACTCTATCATACCACCCTGGTTCGGAGAGAAAGTTTGCACGTTGATGGTGTCTTGGTCAAAGCCAGCTACACGTTGTTGTAGGTGTATTGTAGACTCCTTTTGAATATTATAATCTGATAAGGTGTATCCGTCCATTAGATACTTTCCTGCAAATATTATCCACTGCATGTTTGGGACTATTCCTTCTTTATCCTGAATTTTAGCCTTAACGTTCTCAATTGAATCAGAAGGCTCAACTTCCAACGTTATTGTTAGTCCCGTAAGTGTTTTCACAAAAACCTGCATTCCATGCGACGTGGAAAGAAGTAAGGAAGATACCACAACGGCCAGTAAAAGCTTTTTCACACTGCTATTTTAGCAAATCCTGGCCCTAGTGTCTACCTATTCAATCTATCAAGGTTCCTTACAAAAAGCGGAGATTACCTAAGGCTTTTCCTTGTCAAACCTTACCTGAACGGCCATTTCGCTCTTCCTCTTAATGCGGCTTATTCTTATTTATTGCTGCATTATGAAAACAAACACCTTCATCACATTAAGCACAGCAACTGCCAATGTCGGGGTCCTCATTGGCCTGATCTTTTTGCTATTTGAATTGAAGCAGACTCGGAGGATCGCTCTATCGGAGATCAGGCAAGAGAGGGTCTCTGGCATAATTGCCCAATGCTCAGCAAATGCTAGGGACGCCGCCTTTTCAGAAATGTACCACAGGGTATTTGTAGATGCAGAGTTCTCATTACTTGAAAATGTGGAAATCAAAGGCCAGCTCTTGCACCATGAGTTTGCCCGATTCTATCGCCTCGAAGACTCATACTTTCAGCACACAATTGGCCTGATGGACTATGCACCTTATCGGTTCAGCATGGAAATGGCCGTAAACAGACAACCACTCTGGGACTTCCTAGGCCTGGATACTAAGACGAGAAACTCAGATTGGGCAACGGATTTGGATGCTTTCAAAAGCTCACCGAATTATAGTCCTTCAGATTGGAGAGAAAAATTCATCGCTTGGGAGAAAAGCAGAGGATGACCAAAAGGGGATTTTACTCCTGCTAACCTGTATCAACTGCCCAAGAGAAAACAGTCCTTCCAAATGAAGCCGTTGCTAGATCTTGAACATCTCTCTCTATCTTACCCAACCAAACCACGTGTCATATTCCCCACTTCGATTTTATAATATGAAAGCCAGCATACAATCTTGTTTCAATATTGTTCTTTTGATGATGAGTGCTAAGATGACCTTCGCTACGAGTGAACGTCGGCCAAATGTGCTCTTCATCATTTCTGATGACCTAACCACCACTGCCTTATCGTCTTATGGAAATACCGCTTGTCAGACGCCCAATATTGACCAGCTAGCCTCGGAGGGCACGATGTTTACTAGAGCTTATTGCCAGTACCCGGTATGTGGCCCCTCGCGGGCTTCGCTCATGTTTGGATATTACCCCAATGCCACCAGAACCTACGGCTATGTTAGTGGAAGGGAAAATGTCGGGTCAACCCGACCTTCTTGGGCCCAGTTCTTTAAGGATCATGGCTATTACACAGCACGGGTCGGCAAAATCTTCCATATGGGATCGGTTGATATTATGAAGGGGCTCGACGGTCAAGACGACGCAGTATCATGGACGGAGCGATTTAATAGCCCTGCACCAGAAGTGTTTGCGCGTGGGGAAAGCGAATTAGTACAAAACAATCCCTATGGCCTCCGTGGTATCGTAAGAGGAGAAAATTTAAACGGCGGCAACTTGATGAACATCGTAAAAGCGGATGAAGGTGAGATGCACACAGATACTAAAACTGCTGATAAAGTGTCAGAACTCCTAAAAGAACATAAGGACGCCCCCTTTTTTATCGCTGCCGGATTCTTCCGACCACACGTACCATTTGTAGCGCCAAAAACCTACCATGATCCATATCCCTATGAGCAAATTGTCCTACCACCGATTATCCAGAACGACTGGGATGACATACCTGCGCAGGGCATTAACTATGTCACAAGCGTCAACGGGCAGATGACCGTTGCCCAAGAGAAAAAGGCCGTGGCAGCCTACTATGCTTCCACCTCATTCCTGGATGCACAGGTGGGAAAAGTGCTACAAACCTTAAAAGATCAAGGATTAGAAGATAACACGATCGTCATTTTTACCTCCGATCACGGCTATCTTCTAGGCGAGCATCGCTTCTGGATGAAAGTGAGCTTGATGGAAGAATCGGCCCGGGTGCCACTAATAATCAAGGTGCCCGGTAAAGATCCGGCCGTATGCCATTCGTTTGCCGAATTGATTGATCTATTTCCCACCGTCACAACGCTGGCCGGCTTTAATCCACCGGAACACATACAAGGGAAAAATTTGTCTCCTTTGTTTGATGATCCTAATCAAGGAATCAACGAATTTGCTTTCTCCGTCTCCCAGCGGAATGGCAAAATAGGATATTTAATTCGTACCGAAAATTGGGCCTATATCCAGTATGGTGAAGAAGTGGATGCCGATAAGGAACTGTATGATATGAATTATGACCCTAGACAGTATAACAACTTGGCATCAAATCCAACCTACTTGAAAGTCGTGGAAGACATGAAAACTCGGTTGCGACTTAAATTAGGAGAAGTTAGGGATAATGATTTGGGCATCGACTATGAAAAATAAGAATAGGTCGTGTTTCCCACACGGTAACAAACCGATTATTATTTCGATCAATGTGTTACTTTGGTGATAGAAAATTCAATTGTTCCGGTTGGCGTCTTTCCCGCGAAACTTTTCCCTCTCCTCAATTCGGTGCGCTTGTTGCCAGCTTTTCTCCTTAACCGTTGAAACGTAGTAAACATCGCGGAATGTTGCCTTCAGTCTTCGCTGAAAACCGGTATTTGGTAAAAATTCCCCATATTGCTAATTTTCCAATTTTTGCCCTAAAACAGGCTGATTTTGTCCAAAAACAGCCAAAAAACGTCATTTTAAGCCATTTTTGGCACATTTCAGGTGTTCTTCTATCTTAGGTTATAGCCCATAAAAGTGCTGTTTTCCTCATAACAAGATCGGTTGAGAGCATCGACTACCCCCAGAAAAAATTGTCGCCCTTTGGGGTAACCCCTGCTTTGGTTAAGTTATGAAATCGCTCCCCATCCTACTCGCCCTCGGTTGCCTTATATTTGCTGGCTGTCAGACTGTACAGGAAGTCGCTGAGACCCAATCAGCCCAAATTCCTGAAGCAGATGAAGAACCGCTAGGCGGCAATTTCCTTATTAATTTTGTAAACCCAATGAACGGGGCGAGAATGAGTCGAGAACTAAGGCTCAGTGAAGAGGGTGAAGAATTTTCGGGTTCAGTTATTTTTTCAAGAGGCGAGTCACCACTCAAAAACTTAGTCCTTGAATCTGATGGCTCGGTAACTGCAATTTTTACAACTAGTGGCTATTCTTTTAATCTCAATGCTGTTATTGATGGCGACAGCATCGCGGGGGAGTTTAGTGGTCCGCGGGATATCAGCTTTAGTGGATCGCGATTAGATTAGTGCTTTGGTGGCATACCTAAGCTAGCTGCCCCAGAAAAAATTGTCGCCCTAACGACTGAACTCGGATTCAGATCTTTTATGAGATTTTTTGGAGGTCCAATTAAAGGAGAAGCATCATGAGCTATGCGGGATTTTGGAAAAGGTTTGCAGCAGCTTTCATCGATCTGCTCATCACCGCTTTCCCTTGTTGGATTGCAGGCGGAATTAGCGGATTCATTTATGCAGAATCCACAGGAACAGTTGTAGGAGCAAAGTTCGCTGGGGAAATTGCTGGGACTTTGGTTGGATGGATCTACTTCTCATCATTTGAATCCTCTGCCAAGCAAGCAACCTTAGGAAAGATGGCCCTTGGGATAAAGGTAACAGATATCGATGGAAGCCGCATTGAGTTTGGGAAGGCAACATTGCGGCACTTTGGGAAGATCGTTTCTTTCTTAACACTATTCATTGGATACGTAATGATAGCCTTCACCGAAAAAAAACAGGGATTACATGACAAAATGGCGGGTTGCCTTGTGGTAAACAAATTGGAAGGCAAAGACCGTTCGGAGTATTCGACTCTGAGAAGCCCCCATTAAGAAGACTAAGAGCAAATAATAGGTGCCCCCCTGATCATTCATCCAATCGATTCCACGTGCTTGCACGGGAATGTGAAAAGAATCCGCCAAGAATATTTGTTAATAATCACTAAGTCATTGATTATCATGGTGCCCAGGGCGGGACTTGAACCCGCACGTCCTTACGGACAACGGATTTTAAGTCCGCTGCGTCTACCGATTCCGCCACCTGGGCTCAGGATTGGGATTACGCCGTATGCCAGCAGGTTTTTTTGGCGAAAACAAGTCTGAGATCAACTTTCTGGCGATATCAATTCCCAAAGCTCAAAAGATACCGCCTGAGACTCATAGAAAACCGAGACTTGCGATTCGTTCCGCAGCTTCTAAATTACGACCAAGATTTGTCCGACTTTCTACGATGTCCAAAACTGAAAATCCCAAGCAGCTAACGCAGAGCGTCACGATTTCAGAAGAAGCTAAGCAGGCGGCCGCACTCGTCATAGCTCGCTTTCGGAGGGCTTTGGACGCGACGCTGGGAGTCCCCGAATGGCAAAATAGCATCCAATCTGCGATTGACGCACTTGACCTGCCGGGACAGAGACAGGGAATCAACTTTGTTCAAGCGGTGCTCTCGCTGCCTTTGGAATCCAAGCGAGACGTCGTAAGCCACATTTTTGATATTCGGCTTCCAAGATTGAAACGTAGCTCGGTTTTATCACTAAACAGAGCTTGGGGTTTCTCTGATAGACCTGGAACTGGAGCAGAGCTTACATTGACACAATGGCGAGACCTCAAGCGGGCACTTGAACTTAGATTGGCCTCACGGTATCGCTCTTATAAAAACGCCCAAATAATTTTGTATCAAAACTACGAGTACATTTCATTTCAGGCAGCTAAAGAAATTTGTCGCAGTAGCGATCGAAGAGAAGATTGCGAACAGGAAGGAGCCTTGGGTCTATTGCAGGCTATCGATCGGATTGAGCCCAACAAGCCATTTGCAAGCTATGCTTTTCAATGGACAAAGAGGCGTATCCGAAATTACCTGATGAAGAACAGTATCCCTTTTTCAGCACCCGTCAACCTCATCTCCAAAGTTTCGCGGTCGGTAAAGACTGAATCCCACCCCTGCCTAGACACGAAAAACTTGTCCCTTGCTCTCAATTGCATTCAGCAACCTCACATAGAGTTTTCGAGTTACATGTCATCCACTACGGCGATCGAACTCGAATCGGAAATCTTGTCTCCAATTGCGGCAGCGGCCAGAACTGATTTAGTCGAGATTCTAGAAAAGGCGCTGGCTCAACTTTCTCCCAAGCAACGCGAAGTCATCGCTCTACGATTTGGTATTCTCAATAAGGAAGCCGTCGATACGCTCCAGGGAATAGCGAGGGCGACCGGCATTTCCCGTCAGCAAGTCACCCGACGAGAGAAACGTGCCTTGGCTAGGCTGGAGGGAATGTTTTCTCCTTTTGCAAATGAGCTTGCCTGACCAAACCCTGCGAATTGGGCTATTCGGAGGTAGCTTCGACCCCATCCACGAAGGTCATTTGTCAATTGCCAAAAAAGCGATCGAGCAATTTCGACTGAATCGCGTCCTCTTTATTCCCGCAGCGCAATCTCCACTCAAAGTGAATTCTCCTGCGGCGTCAGACGAAGACCGAATCGAGATGATCCGCCTCACTATTGGGGACAACCCATCCTTTGAAGTTTCAACCGTTGAGATTAAACGGGGTGGAATTAGCTACTCGATAGAAACCGCCGAACGAGTAGCCTGCCAGAATCCAGGGGCGAAGCTTTTCTGGATAATCGGAGGAGATCAGGCAAAACAGCTAGACCGATGGAGAGATATTGAGGATTTAGGGCAAAAGGTGGAATTCATCTATCTCGAACGGGATGATCAAGCTAGCCTACCAGAGGTTGTTTCGAGTCTGACAAAACTCCATCCTTTGCAGATGGAACGCATCCCAACGAGCTCCACTGAGATTCGAAACCGAGCGAAATCGGGTGATCTCCCGAAGTACTTCTTGCCAGAGTCGGTCTTTCATTACATCAAATCGCGGAATCTCTATCGAGACGAACTGACCACACCATGAGCCAAGAAACAAAACTTTCCTCCAAAAACAGGCAACTTCTCGGAGCTTGTTGCCACGCGTTGGACGATACCAAGGCGGAGGACATCGCGATACTCGATGTGAGCAAAATCTCGACTATCACAAACTACCTGATACTCGCGACTGCGAACTCACAGCCTCATCTGCGCGCCTTAAAGCGCGATCTAGACAGGACGCTAAAGGACCTCAATGTACGCATACTCGGCGTGGACGAGGGTGACCACAGCGGTTGGTCCGTCGTCGATGCCTTCGACGTTATGATCCATTTGTTCAATCCCGAAATGCGGGAAAATTACGATTTGGAGACTCTTTGGAAAGACGCCAAAGCAATCGACACCGAACCGCTAATGTCCAACCTTGAAGAAAGCGCCTAAAAACGGTTCGATACGCTTCCTCAGAAATCGATTCCTACCGAACTCACTATTCGCTGGTCCTCACGCCGGTCCTCCGGCAGCGACCTATCGTATTCTAACTGATACCTGATAGAAAGGTGCAACGAGTCGGTTACCTTGCTGACAATTCCAGCCTGAAACTCGTACTCGTATTCGCTCCGCTCATCGGGGGGAAGCGCGATTCTGAACTCTTGTGTAAATCGCAGGCGACTACCTAACCGATAGTCAAGATCTTGAAACGCGTCCAAAAGGTAGTTCGTATTCCCATTGTCGACGTTGTCTTCACGATACCGCCCACTTAGTCCCGCGCCTGTCGAAACTTTGAGAGCTTTCTGATTCAGTAAGCGATAACCCAATCCCAATGTTTGCTCCAAGTTGACATCGATTTCCTTTATCGCGTCTGAACTGTAAAGCGTATCGGTTTGGTAGAATACACCGGGCGATAAGTCTCGTCTCCATCTAAAGTTAGAATACAGCCGATCAGTCGTCTTCCCTTGGTCGCTCTCGCCAAAGTATCTGCGGGCTTCAAACCGGAAATCGTTTTTCTCGATCCTGCGCCGGATATTGAATCGAGCATTGTAGTCAAATTTATCCCGGCGGCCACTCTGCAGGTTCATTCCAAACTCAAACTGGCGGGACCAATTCTCAAAGCTGATCAATCGCACAAAGTCTTTTATCCAGGGTTCCGATACTTGCGATTCCTCGTTCTCAGGTTCCTCAGAAGCATCTCCTTCATCCCGATTCTGATTGGGGCGGATAATACTTCTGACACTCCTTTTTGGAATCTCAACATCACCTAAAATTGCATGCTCAATTAATACAACGTCACCTTCGCTAATAAGCCTGCCCCTAAGGACGTCCCCATTTCTTAAGGATATTCGAACCTCCACAGCCTCCATCCACTGCATGGACAGGCAGGCAAAAAAAACGGTTGCTACTCTCACATAACTTCGCGTCCAAAACTTCATCTTAAATTCTACTACCTATTCCCTATTTGTAATAACCTCTAGGGGGGGTGCGTAATCGTCTCAATTAGAGCAATACTAATACAACTATTTTTTCAAAATCACTGCTCTCTTTCCGTATTTACAAATGGTTGACACCAAATACAAGAGCAGCGGCTAAAGGGCTCCTAAGGGAGTCCGTTTATTGAGCCGTTAATGTCCTTTTTCTGATTCACAAATAAATTATCAATAGGAATCAATATTATGCATAAAAATATATCCAAGAAGGGTTTTACCCTCGTCGAAATCATGATCGTTGTCGTTATCATAGGCCTTCTGGCTGCTATGGCCATACCTGCGTTCCAAAAGGTTCGCGAAAGCTCACGCTCTAGCGCAATGGACAATGATGCTCGTCAGCTCGCATCTGCTGCCCAACAGTACATGTTGGAAAACAACTTGACGACTGTTACCGCGGCAATCACGACGGTTACTGGCGAAGTTGGTGCCCCACTTGACCAGTACGTTTCGCAAGTCAGCAAAGGATACACCAGTACATCTGTTACGATCACTACAGACGGGACGTTCTCTTTGTCACATCCACAGGTTGCAGGCGGTTCGTCTAGCTATTCTGCTGAAGGTCAAAAGCAAGAATTGCTAAACACTCTATAAATTTAATCAAAGCCATGCCGTATTCGGCATGGCTTTTTTCGTTCTGTAAGCTTCGATTCAACTTTTTTATAACTCAGAAATCAGCGGCATCACCAATAACCTCACCAAAAAAGGCCTTTTTCCTCAACTCCGACTCTCGTTTGGAAGATGCTGAATGCAGCAATAGTCAGCTATCCTCCAAAAAATCCGCATTTTAACAATGAACAAAAAGTCGTTCATTTGGTCGCTTTTCGCCGTCTCTAGTGCGCTTTCAATTTTCGTAGGTTTTTTCCTCTTCGAACCTGCTGAAGCAGGAGAAATGTTTGGCCGAACAGGCTACTGGTTCATTCTCGCGACCGCTATTCTCTTCGCCTGTTTGGTTGCGAAAAACTATGGATCCAATATCTGCTCTTGGTTCCTCGACAAGAAACAATGGCCCGTCATCGCGTTTGCCTTCGTCGCGACAATATTCCTCTACACACGCGAAGGTGGGGGATTCAAAATCACCTTCGACGAGCATACTATCTCAAATGTCGCCAAAAGCCTTCATTTCGAACGATTGGCTATATATAGAGAATCGTCGCTTCCCGGAATCGAAAATACATACGCCATAGACAAGCGGCCTATACTTTTCCAATTTCTCCTTGCAACCGTTCACGACTTTTTTGGGTATTCCATATCGAACGCCTTTTACCTAAACGGTTTTCTGACCGGAATCCTGCTTCTTCTCCTATTTTCCTGCGTAAGCAAGCTATACGATCAAAGAGCAGGATGGTTTGTAATCCTACTGACCAGTTGCAGCCCCCTAATCGGACAAAACGCGAGTGGGGGCGGCCTGGAAATAATTAACCTAGTCGGCATCATAAGCTGCTTCCTTCTTGCCCAAAAATACGCTGATAACCCTAATTTGATCGGCCGGTTTTCATGCCTGATAGTAGCCGTCGCTCTTTTTTCTCATGCTCGCTACGAATCACCCTTTCTCGTCCTTCCAGTTATCGCGACCATATCGATGTATTGGATACGTTTAAAGTTCACTCAAATCTCTTGGCCTGCGGTCGTCTTACCATTAATCTTCATATCCATTGCATGGCAGCATTCCTACACGGCCTCCTTCGAATCGTTCAATCAATACAAGTACGATACGGACGGACTCTTCAGCCTCAGCTACATGTCTGCCAACTTAGGGCACGCGACAAACTTTCTCTTTACTTCGAACAAGTTCAGCTCCAACTCGCCATTGATTGCGGTTTTGGGAATCGCGGGCCTCGTCTCAATAGTCGCGCTCAACCTAACGCGCTTCAAGATCTGGTCGGCTAAATACAAAGAACTGCATACTGCTCAGATTTTCGGAGTGGCAATAGTCATTGAATTTATACTTATTCTAGGGTTTACTTACGGCCAGCTCGATAACCCGATCGTCGCTCGACTTGGAATGCCATTCCTTGTCCTAATACTGATATGCGCAGGCCTATCACTGAGCATGCTTCAATCCGTACGATCGAAGCTAAAACCTGCAATTTATATATTGATCGCTGTTTGCTTCATTTATGCACTACCCCTCTATTCCAATCACCTATACACAAAGAACAACAAAGTTCTGGAAAGCATGGAATGGATAATGGCTCATCACAAAAAACTACCAAAGGGCAACTATCTCTATATTTCTATGTACCCTCAAGAAATGTCGCTTAACCAAATCGGCAGCATCAGCTTAAGAAGGAGCCTTACGAAAATCGAGCAGCTGAAGCTACACAAAGACATAAAAACCTACGATGATATATTTGTTGTTCAAAGCTTAAAATTCATTATGGAGGACGGTTCTATTCAAACCACGCTTCTTCCAGGAAATGATATTGGACCTTGGTTCGAACTGGACACTATAGACGAGATCTCCTTGACTCCGTATAACCTAATTCGCCTAAGCAGAATTTCAGATATCAGTCTCTTATCGGAAGACGACAACAGCGAGGTGGATCTAAGAGAGAGTCTTCTTTCCGCAAAACCGAAACGCATTTACGAGATTAACCCAAAGGCCTACGACGCTTGGTTCAAGACGCTTCCCTAGAAGCTCATGCCTTCGCAACGTAAATAATTGATTCGCTTTCTTGAGTGGGGGCTTTCATCTCAAAATCTCCGTAGAGATCGATTTCAGAAAACCCAATCTGGGCTAATCGGCTCTGCATCTCAAAAGGTAATTTCCAGTGAATCGTCATTTCTCTATCCTCTTCGACAACTACCGTGTCGCTAGAGTCCACCTGCTGAAACCGATTGATTAAAGTCAAACGTTGTTCGAATCGATCCAATTTCCAACCTTGCCACGCTACGAATCGCTGCCCGTTTTCGTCCGCTTCGCTCTCGCGGCGTAATTCCAACGGAACTTGATCGGAGCGGCTTTCCAGCATTTCCCACGGCATGTACGTCGGTATCACAATTTGGCCCTCTGGTTGCAAATGCTCAAAACAGGTCTTTAGGCACGACTCTATGTCCTCGGCTTTAAGCAATAGTTGAATTGAAAATCCAGGAATGAGAATTGTCGCAAAACGCTCTTTCAATTCGAATTTCCGCATGTCGTCTTGGATCAATCGGGTATTCGGAAAGTCTTTTCCAAGCTTCTCTTGGCAAATAAATAACATTTCTTCGGACGCATCAATGCCAACAACGACCATTCCTTCCTCAGCGAGTGGAGTTAAGATTCGCCCAGTACCACATCCCAGATCTAGAACCGGGCCTGGATTCGACTCGATTAACACCCGATAGAACGCGTAATCGTCGAAATCCGAGAGCTCGTCGACGAGGTCATAAGAAGCCGCCTCGAGGCCGTCATAGATATAAGGTGTCTTCATTCTTCACAAAACATGAAGAGGCCTATATCAATCTACGAGGCATTTCAATTGGGACACACTCACGAAGTTCGGCTCGATTTGCTGTATTCCCATAATCTCTACCTACAACATGGGTCGAGACTCCTATGTCTTGATCGCGGTCTGCCTATCTGGAGCGACCTAAGGTAAAATGTTTCCTGTCCCCAGGAGAGTAAATGCGTTCGATTATCTCAAGGGCTCCGAAAATGGACCGATGGAAAGGCCTTCCCACCTAAAACTGTTTCAACAGTATCTAAGCTCTATCTGTCCCAGATATGCAGCAAAAGCAAAAAGAGCCGATTAAAGCCCGCTCGTATCGATGCTTTCGATCCAATCGACATAACTCTGAGCATTGCCATCGTCGATGTACTCAGTCGCTCCCTCGGCACGCCCATCCTCAGCATAAAAAACAAGGAATGGAATTCCGGTAATTCCAAAACGCTCCCTGATTCCTGTCACATCCTCTGGCTTACGAGGAATCCTAATCTTTGCCCCTAAAATTCCTTCGGACTCCAAATAGTCATCCAATTCCGAACTCTCTTTGAGCAGTACGTCCAACTTGTTGCACCAAGGACACCAATCCCCATTCCCCTTAAAGATCATGAGTAATCGTCTCTGCTGGGAGTCCCTTTGCTCAAGAGCTTCGTCTATATCGGTCAACCAATTCATCTGATTCTCAATCGCTGTTTTCAATCTAAGTCCGAAAATCCTAGAAAACTTTCCATGCCTGGCAAGGTCGTATGCGTCATTTTCAGGAAAAAGAGTTTCCTTCCTCAAAATGGAATGTCTACGCCGCCGAACTCCTCCTAATCTCCTTAACCGAGCGTAGTCGAATCAAGCATACGCCAATGACCTAAAAAGACTGAGCACGACATTGCAGCGTTAAGAGATTCCCCATTCCCAAAAGAGGGAATTTCTATCCGATGGTCCGCCAACTCCAGAATCTGCTCCGAAACTCCCCTCGCTTCATTTCCAATCACCAGTACGGTTTTGGCCGGCCAGTGAAAACATTGAAGGGACTCGCTCGCTCCGATTTCACTCGCAACAACTTGAAATCCTTCACTTTTTAAAGAACCCACGGTGTTTGCTAAATTTTCAATCGGCAAGATGGGCAAATGAAAGAGACCACCCATCGTGGCTCTTACGAGTTTTCCGTTTTCCTTTTCCGGACACCCCTTCCCCATGAGAACCGCATCAGCCCCAAA